>ERZ777305.120-NODE-120-length-123178-cov-19.818791_pt1 | contig 123178 bp, 113 predicted proteins | sample MGYA00374965_ERZ777305 | MGnify/ENA primary metagenome ERZ777305 (study PRJEB29328, sample SAMD00013331) | mouse gut metagenome | study: EMG produced TPA metagenomics assembly of the Metagenome analysis of fecal microbiota from mouse which was promoted... | reverse complement strand
CATAACTACAGGCTTAAAAGGTCGTGTTCCAGCCGCGCAAGGTTTTCGGGAAAAATACCGCAAGCCCCTCGGGGCGCGGAAGATTTTTCCACGAAACCCGAAGGGCCTGACCTTGCACGGCTGATAAGAACACGGACTACCTTTGCCTGTGGTTATGGAAACTCAGCCTCTATATGATGGTATCCTTATTTCGTATTTTTCTTATTGAAGCATAGTCGCTTCCGCGACGCAGAAAAGACAATATAAAAGAGAATTACGCTCCGGAATGAGGCGTAATTCAAAAATAAATGCTAACTTTGCATCAAAGTAAAAGAGTTATTTGAAAGCGTGAGAAATATAGCGTAACCAAACACACTACCAATTTCTTATCCATTGCCCATCCTCACGCGAATTCTCAAGAATAACCTTGTAGTCAAAATATTAACCCAAGACTACATCAAATATACGAAAAAAATGGGAATAAACAGATAAAAACATCCCTTGCGATTGTTTAAATATTGTTGAACATGCTTAATAATTTGTGCCTGGCTGATTTTTGGCACAGTTATTGTTGCTATATTTGCATAACTAACGAGAAAGGACATTTATGGACACCATTTTTTCCAATGAACTGAAGCATGTGCTTGACCAGAGCCGTACGGAGGCTATTCGCCACAACAACAATGTCGTGACGCCGGAGCATATGCTTATGGCGATTATGTCGCAGTCCGGGAGTCATGCGTTCCAGGCCATTCAGCAGTTGATTGACCCCGATACAATGTATCAATTACGTGATACTCTTGATCGCAGTCTGTTTCAAGGTACTGCGGGGGTGAGTAATATTTCTGTCAGCGATCTGGCCAACCGCATTATAAAACTCAGCGTGCTTGAGGCCAAGATGCTGAAGAGCGAGATTGTCGACTCTGAGCATCTGTTGCTGGCTCTCTTCCATAATAAGGAGGTACAGGGAACTGAGGCGTTCCGTGCATTTATTGATGCCGGAGTCACCTATGAGGCTATCTATAAATTGCTCGCCAACGTGGCTGATGCTCCAAGTATGGGCACATCGTTTGGCGACGATGAAGATGATGAAGATGACGATATGCCGGGCTCATCGTCAGACAGAGCTTCGTCGGGTTCTTCCCAGCAGAGTGTGCCATCTTCTTCCCAGCGGGCTGCCGGACGCCGTGGCAACGACACTCCGGTGCTTGATAAATTCGGCAATGATATGACACGTGCGGCCGAGGAGGGGCGTCTTGACCCTGTGATAGGCCGCGATACGGAGATAGAGCGTCTGGCGCAGATATTGAGCCGTCGCAAGAAAAACAATCCGGTGCTTATCGGAGAGCCGGGTGTGGGCAAGTCGGCTATTGTCGAAGGGCTTGCTCTGCGTATCGTACAGCGCAAGGTGTCGCGTATACTGTTTGACAAGAGGGTGATATCGCTCGACATGGCTTCAATCGTGGCCGGTACAAAGTACCGCGGTCAATTTGAAGAGCGTATAAAAGGCATTCTCAATGAGCTCTCTAAAAACAAAGACGTGATTCTGTTTATCGACGAGCTGCATACTATTGTCGGGGCTGGTAATGCCGCCGGCTCGATGGATGCCGCCAATCTGCTCAAGCCGGCTCTTGCCCGCGGAGAGATACAGTGCATAGGCGCCACTACTCTCGACGAATACCGTAAGAATATAGAGAAGGATGGGGCGCTTGAACGTCGATTCCAAAAGGTGATGGTCGAACCGACATCATCAGCAGAGACACTGGTAATTCTTAATAATATCAAGGATAAATATGAGGAGCATCATAATGTGACCTATACTCCTGATGCACTGGAAGCCTGTGTCAAACTTACCGAACGGTATGTGAGCGACCGCAATTTCCCCGACAAGGCTATTGATGCCATGGACGAGGCCGGCTCTCGTGTGCACGTTACGAATATTGTGGTGCCGCGTGAAATCGAACAGCTTGAGGAGCAGATTTCAGAGGCTAACGCGTCTAAGCTACAGGCTGCACAGAATCAGAATTTTGAATCGGCGGCTTCGTTCCGCGACAAAGAGCATCGTCTGAAGCAGGAACTCGACGAGGCTAAGCGTAAATGGGAAGCCTCGCTCAACGATATACGCGAGGTGGTCGATGAAGAGAAGGTAGCCGAGGTTGTGGCGATGATGACCGGTGTGCCCGTGCAGCGTATAGCCCAGGCCGAGGGCATGCGTCTGCGAGAGCTGGGCCCTAAACTCAAGAACAACATTATCGGGCAGGACCAGGCGATTGACAAGATTGTGAAGGCCATACAGCGCAATCGTGTCGGACTTAAGGATCCCAACAAACCGATAGGAACATTCATGTTCCTCGGTCCGACCGGTGTCGGAAAGACGCATCTTGCGAAGAAGCTCGCCGAATACCTGTTTGACAGCGCCGACACTCTTATACGCGTCGATATGAGCGAGTATATGGAGAAGTTTACTGTGAGCCGCCTCGTAGGAGCGCCTCCGGGGTATGTTGGCTATGAGGAAGGTGGACAACTTACGGAGAAGGTGCGTCAGCATCCTTATTCGATTGTGTTGCTCGACGAGATTGAAAAGGCTCATCCCGATGTGTTCAACCTGTTGCTCCAGGTGCTTGACGAAGGACGCCTGACCGACAGCCTCGGACGTCGCGTCGACTTCAAGAACACAATCATCATCATGACCTCCAATATCGGAAGCCGCCAGCTTAAGGATTTCGGTACGGGTGTCGGCTTCAATACCCGTGCCGCCGACAAGGAGTATAGCCATGGGGTTATACAGAAGGCTCTCAACAAGGCGTTCTCGCCTGAGTTCCTCAACCGTGTGGATGATATTGTGATGTTTGATGAACTTGACCGCGATGCGATATTCCGTATTATCGATATCGAGCTTGCCGGATTCTACAAGAGGGTGGCATCGCTCGGATATACGCTTGACATTACTGCCGCCGCCAAGGACTTCATCGCCAAGAAAGGATACGATCCTCAGTTTGGCGCCCGTCCGCTCAAGCGTGCTATCCAGAAGTATCTTGAAGATGAGCTTGCCGAGTTGATTATCAACGCATCTGTGACTCCTGGTGCAAAAATCTGTGTGGGGTATGATGAGTGTGCCGATAAAATTGTCACAGAAATCAATGCTCCTGATTCGGTTTCGGACAAAGACGCAGAGCCGGCTGATGATGACTCTACAGCTCCCTAAAAATGATAAGTAACATATAATGACAATCGCCGTGCAACGGATATTTCCGATTTGCACGGCGATTGTTTTTCTGCATAGGTTATATAGTCATTGCTTTTGTTATGCTTAACTGAGTCAGGATTGTCTGCGTCTGCGTCCTATTGTGCCTCCTCGCTTTAGAAATATGTGAAGCAGTATTATACACAGGAGAGTGGCTCCTATGATTCCGAAGTAGAACATGTAGTTGCCGGCGTAGAATTCGGCTCTGCCGATATAGCACATGATTGCAAGGTATATCAGCAACAGAAGTGGTAACCAGGTCGATTTTTTCATGGCAAGATGTAAATATGTGTATGTTATTGTAGTTTGATGTTTATACAGGATGATTGCGGTATATCGCATGTGATGATGACACATGCGTGTCTGCTAATGTTTGCTCTCGTCGTCGGAAGAGTCAGGAATCATTATGTAGGGCGAATCCTGCGGATTGAACGAGCCATTCGTGAGTGCGTGATAAATTCTCAGGCATGCCCATGCGTCGATTGCTGCATAAATCTGCTGAGGGGCTGTGAGCACTGTTGCTTCCCAGTTGCTCAACCTCTGGCTTTTGGATATGCGTTCACCGAATACGATTCCATATATTTTCTGAAGGCTTGAATCGTGAATCGCATATCCTGACACGATATCCTGAAGGTCGATAAACCCGGCAGGGGAGAATTGTATGCCACGGTGCATTACATGGAAGTCATCCTTCAGCGACAGTCCGATTTTAAGTATCCCCGGGTCTTCAAAGAAATCGCACAATTCTTTGGTGATGCCGAATTTGTTGATTCGGAACAGATAGCAGCAGTCACCGGTGGATACTTGGATAAGGGCTACTTTATTGGGATGCCCTTTACGGAACGAAGGTTTAGTCTCGGTGTCGAATCCTACTACGGGGCAGCGCTTTATTGCGCACAGGGCGCTTGCAGCCTGCTCCGGTGTATTGACAACCACTATGTGGCCCGGATAGGCCACAACGGGCAACTCCGCGAGTCGCTCTTTGGATATGGATAATATTAAGGTGTTGACATTCATCCGTCTTACTCTTATAATCCCATGAACAGTGGAAGCCATGCCCGATATCATCTATGCAGGATTATGACTTTTATCACCGTAAAGTTACAAATTTATGTTGTAGAGCATGCGAATACACTTTGCGGTATAACATTTTTTAACTCTTGTGCGGTGGTTATATGCTTATTCTAAAGGTGTTTTACATCTCTATGAATGATGCATCCGGAAAGTGTCGGGAGACATATCTGCCTATAAATTCTCTTGTGTCTTTCGCAATGATTCGGTCATTGTCAAAAAATGTGTTGTAAATGACCGAAAACAGTTTTATGCCACGGCTCCTGATGGCTTCGAGGGAGAGAATGGTATGGTTTATTGAGCCGAGCACGCCGTTTGTGACGAGTATTATCGGCAACTCATACCGGGCTACATAGTCTATGGTGAAGAAGTCGTCGGTAATGGGTACCATAAGGCCGCCGGCACCTTCGACAAGCACCACATCGTAGCGTGAGGCAAGAATATCGGTCGATTTTTTGATAATGTCAAGGTCTATGTCGCGTCCATCGATGCGTGCTGCAAGCTGGGCTGAGGCCGGATAGCTGAAGATGACAGGAGCTGTAGTGTGGTCGAGATCTTCCGGGAGCATTTCTATGCCCATTATTCTGCGGTGTGCCTCTATATCTTCCGACCATGTGTCGTTGCCGGTCTGTATGAACTTCTGTGTAGCGACTTTAAGACCTTTTTCCATCAGTCGCTTGGCAAGCATGCCGGTTATATATGTCTTTCCGGCATCGGTGTCGATGCCGGATATAAAGTATACTCCATTCATGTTTTTTCTGCAATTAGGTAAAGGGGATGGTAGGTAAGATTTACACTTCCGTCGTGATTTCTCGGATATCCGGAAAGAATACGGCTGAGAGGTGTATCAGTGCCGCGCATACCGTTGACTCCGGTAGCACGCAGATGTCGCATCACTTCTTTTGGAGAGTCGAAACGCAATGTTATATCTTCCTGATCTGCTGCCAGCAGGCGCATATTTGCGGGGAGTAGCCCGACGAGTTCATTTAAGGTGAGATAACGCAGCGGGAGATTGGTCACTTGTGTGAGTTCCTGCATATTGCGCTCTCCGAATGTGGAGATTACGAGATGGCCGCCCGAGGACAGCGCACGTGCGGCGTTGGATATGAATCCGGACGGTGAATTAAACCATTGTATAGTGGAGGCGCTTACAATGGCATCGACAGAAGTGTCAGGCTGACGAGACATGAATTCTTCGGCATCCCCGGTCAATGTCTCGACCGAAGTACAGGTAAACTCAATATTGGATGGACACAAATCCCAGAGAATCAGATGCGACGGTCTCAATTCCGACATGTAAAGACGTGTCATTGTTCCGGTGCCGAATCCGGCCTCGATTATTGACTGCGGAGAGCGGCTGGCAAGCTCATTTCGCCACATATCCCATAGATGACCGGCTATTGCTTTCTGTGCCACAGCTTCGTTATCATATGTTGGAAGTGAGCGCATAAATTTCCGGGCTACATAATCTTTGTCGATGATTTCCTGATTTATGATTGTCTGCCAGTCCGGCAGGTGGCCATCTTCTGTGATGCGGATTCGAGTGGATAGGGTATCCCACGCCCGCCTAAGGTTGTCGGCAGGAAATATACGGTCATTTCCCGCGATTATTGCCCGGTCCCATTTTAATGTGGTGGAATGTATGGTGTGATTCTCTTTGGCAAGCATGCCAAGGATACGAAGTTCGTCGCGTAGCTCATCTATGGGCCGGTCGGGTTGTACATCTCGATATCCGGCATATTCTTCTTTATTCCGGCACATGCGTCGCCGGAATTTCTGCAGCGAGGATTCGTCGAGCCCGTCGAGGGTACCGGTGAAAATTGCATATGGAATTCCTCTCAAATCATCTATCGGGTAAGGACTTCCGTTAACGGCAATTGACAGAGTAGGGCGTATGTCGGGATGGCCGCATAATACGCGTTCTGCCATCATCACACCCATTGACCATGCAAACAGGTAGATGTTGCGATAGCGTTGTATATGCGACGTGTCAAAGGATGGGTCGCGGTAATCCCATACGGCCATTATATCGCAGCCGGGGTATCGCAGAGTGCTTATTGCTTGCGCATCGGTGCCCCAGCCGAGAAATATCAGAATTAGGTCGTGGTTGTCGGTGGATTTATGTATAATTCGTTGAATCATAGCCGATGAAGCGTGGCGGCAATAGCAACGCTTACATTTTGGAGGTCAGAATCCGTGAGGGCCGCGCTCAAGCTGAAGCGAAGACGTTCAGTGCCTGGAGGGACCGTCGGAGTACGTATAGGGAGCACTTTTACCCCATGCTGAAGCAGTTTCTGCGATAGCTCTACAGTGCGCACTGCGTCTCCTGTCACCAAAGGCATTATGTGGCTTGGCTGTGGGGGAAGAGCCAAATATGGCGCCAATATTGAGGACATCCTGCGTGTAATCTCTTGGAGGCGTGCGCGCTCGGTGTCCATACCGATAATTTTTTCAATAATATATCTGCTCCATCGGCATACCATGGGTGGAATGGCGGTGGAGAAGATAAAACTGCGTGCACGGTTTACGAGAAACTCGCGTATGTCGGGGCTTGTGGCGACAAATGCGCCGGATGATGCGGCCGCTTTGCCAAGCGTGCCTACAATGATATCGACCATATGACCTCGCGGATTGCTTTTCACGAGGCCGAGTCCTCGGTCGCCTATGACGCCGAATGCGTGGGCCTCGTCGACGTAGAGCATTACGTTGGGGTAATGCTCTTTTAATGCGATTAGTGAGTCGAGATTGCATTGGTCGCCATCCATGCTGTATACCGATTCGACAATAACAAGGATACGTTCATATTCCTTGTGATGTTTCTCAAGCAGGCGCTCGAGATGTGAGATGTCATTGTGGTGGAATCGGGCAAATCTGGCACGTGAAAGCACGATGCCGTCGATTATCGAGGCATGGACAAGTTTGTCGGCAAGTATCATCGTTTCTTCTGACGCTATGGCCGATACAGTTCCGACATTGGCATGATAGCCGCTGTTGAACAGCAATACTGACCTTCCATACAGTGACGACAGCAACTCTTCAAGTGCATGGAAATCATCCTGTCCGGCAGCGAGCAGACGCGAGGCGGATGCGGTGAGCGGTGCCAAGCGGTTTTCAGACAAATCCATGAATTCCTGCTGTAGTCCGTGACGCGAAGCAAGCCCGAGATAGTCGTTGCTTGACAGATCGATACACTCCCTGCCCGAACCGGGCAGGGGTATATGGCGCAGGTTGCCTGATTGGCGCAGTTGCTCTAAGGTGGCTCTGAATGTTGGCATCAGCAATGTTTGAAACTCATGTCAAGTCCCTTGACCGAGTGGGTAAGGGCACCTACGGAAATGAAGTCGACGCCACATTCGCCATAGTCGCGGAGAGTTTCGAGTGTTATGCCGCCCGAAGATTCAACTTCGGCGCGTCCGTTTATAAGTTCTACAGCTTCTTTCGTGCGCTCCGGGGTGAAGTTGTCGAGCATGATGCGGTCCACTCCGGCTTCGAGAGCCTGAAGTATTTCTTCGGTGTTGCGCACCTCGACTTCTATTTTAAGGTTTTTGCCTTTTTCGGCAAGGTATTTCTTCGCGGAGTTTACTGCCTGGGGTATACCACCTGCGAAATCGACATGATTGTCCTTTATGAGAATCATGTCAAACAATCCGATACGGTGGTTTTCGCCTCCTCCGATTTTGACGGCCATTTTTTCGAGCATGCGCATGCCGGGAGTTGTCTTGCGCGTATCGAGTACTTTTGTTTTAAGTCCTGCGAGGCGTTCCTGATAGCGTGCGGTCATTGTGGCGATGCCGCTCATGCGTTGCATTATATTGAGCATGACGCGCTCGGTCTGTAGCAGAGAGCGCACAGGCCCTTCGACCACGAATGCGATATCGCCGGGCTTTACATGGGCGCCGTCGTTGATGTATTGTGTAATCTTCAGCGAGGAATCGAATTTCTCAAATACCTTTTTTGCAATCTCGATACCGGCTATTATGCCCTCTTCCTTTACGAGGAGGTGCTGTCGGCCTGTAGCCTCGGCCGGGATGGTGCTGAGAGTGGTATGGTCGCCGTCGCCCACATCTTCGGCAAAAGCAAGGTTGAGCAGGTCGTCGATGAGCTGGTCGGTAGTTTTCATAAACGGGAATATTAAAGGGACAAAAGAGCCTTCGGGACATGGTTGTGTGTCGCCATTGGTTCTTTTGTCCCGATATGTTTTATTGAGTTATTCTGATGCAATCAGAGCTTTTCGTAGCCTGATATGGTAAGGTCGGCGCCTTTGCCAATCTTGGCAACAAGTCCCTGAAGAACTTTACCGGGGCCGAATTCTATAAACTCGGTAGCACCGTCTGCAATCATGTTCTGCACGGTTTTAGTCCAGCGTACGGGTGCGGTGAGCTGAGCAATCAGGTTAGCCTTGATTTCGACTGGGTCGGTATGAGGCAGAGCGTCGACATTCTGGTAGACGGGACACTTGGGAGTGTGAACCGGAGTATTCTCGATTGCTGCTGCGAGCTCGGCACGTGCCGGTTCCATGCAGGGGCTGTGGAAAGCGCCTCCGACTTTAAGTTTGAGTGCGCGTTTTGCGCCGGCTTCTGTGGCTTTTGCGCAAGCTGCGTCGATAGCCTCTATTTCCCCTGAGATTACGAGTTGGCCGGGGCAGTTGTAGTTGGCACATACGACCACGCCGTCTACACTTTCGCAGATTTCCTCGACTTTCTCGTCGGGAAGTGCGATGATAGCAGCCATTGTTGAGGGCTTCATCTCACAGGCTTTCTGCATAGCCTGCGCGCGGGCGCTTACCAGACGCAGACCGTCCTCGAAGCTCAGTGCTCCGGCAACAACGAGTGCGCAGAACTCACCGAGCGAGTGTCCGGCAGCCATGTCGGGCTTGATGCCTGTAGTTTCTTCGATTACCTTTGCGATGATTACTGAATGGAGGAATATCGCGGGCTGGGTAACTTTGGTCTGACGTAAATCCTCATCGGTGCCCTCAAACATGAGGTCTGTGATGCGAAAACCGAGGATTTCGTTGGCTTTCTCAAACATTGCGCGGGCCTCGGCATTGTTCTCGTAGAGGTCTTTGCCCATACCTACGAACTGTGCGCCTTGGCCGGGGAATACAAATGCTTTCATAATCGGATTGGTTATATTTATGTCTTGATTTTATCTTATAGTGTAGTATCGTTGATGACTTTATGCGTTCATGCTGCGGAGAAGTTCGTCGTTGTCGCGGGTCTTCTCCATCTGGTCGCGCATGAACTCCATGGCCTCGATTGATGTACGGTCGCTGAGGTAACGGCGCAGAATCCATATGCGCTGTAATGTCTCCTGACGCTGCAACAGGTCGTCGCGACGAGTGCTTGACGCCATGATATCGACAGCGGGGAAGATTCGCTTGTTGGAGAGTTTCCGGTCAAGCTGAAGTTCCATATTGCCTGTGCCTTTGAATTCTTCGAAGATTACTTCGTCCATCTTTGAACTTGTTTCTGTAAGGGCTGTGGCGATTATGGTCAGCGAGCCTCCGCCTTCGATATTACGCGCTGCACCGAAGAAGCGCTTTGGTTTCTGGAGTGCGTTGGCATCGACACCTCCTGACAGGATTTTGCCGGAGGCCGGCGATACGGTGTTGTATGCGCGTGCGAGTCGGGTGATGGAGTCGAGCAGGATTACTACATCATGTCCGCACTCAACAAGACGTTTAGCTTTCTCAAGCACGATGCCTGCAATCTTGACGTGGCGCTCGGCCGGTTCGTCAAATGTAGAGGCGATGACCTCGGCGTTTACGCTACGGCTCATATCGGTTACCTCCTCGGGGCGTTCATCAATGAGAAGAATCATGATATAGGTCTCGGGATGGTTTTCCGCAATGGCATTGGCGATATCTTTGAGCAGTATGGTCTTGCCGGTTTTAGGCGGAGCTACAATAAGACCGCGCTGGCCCTTGCCGATTGGCGAGAACATGTCGACCACGCGTGTGGAGATATTGCTTGACCTACCGCCGGTGAGGTCGAATTTTTCGTCGGGGAAGAGGGGGGTCAGGTGTTCAAAGGGTACGCGGTCGCGGATATATTCGGGTGTGCGTCCGTTTACATCGCGAACTTCGCCGAGAGGGAAATATTTTTCGTTTTCTTTCGGCGGACGAATCCAGCCTTCGACAACGTCGCCTGTCTTCAGCCCATACTGCTTGATCTGCTGCTGTGTGACGTATATGTCGTCGGGCGATGCAAGATAATTGTAATCGCTTGAACGCAGGAATCCATATCCTTCCGGCGTAATCTCGAGAACGCCTGACGCGAGCAGCAGACCGTCGAAATTATATCGGGGCTGTTGGGGCTCCGGGATAAAGTCGCGGTTATTGTTGTTATTGTTGCGGTTGCGCTTGTTCTTTTTATTCTGCTGCTGTTGCTGCTTTTGCATAGCCATATTCTGGGCCGGCTCCTGAATTACTATAGGTGCGGCGGCGGCAGCGGCGGCGGCTTCTTCTTTTTCGCGCTGAGAGCGTGGCACGAATTTACGTTCGGTGCGGAAGAAAGAGCCGAATGAACTGTCCTTTGACGGACGGAAGTCTCTTTTTTTCTGTTGCTGCTGGCCCTCATTTATTTGTTGAGGTGCATCGGTGGTATTGTCTGAGTCGGTATTTTCAGTCGTGATGCCGTCCTGTGCGGGCTGGAGTTCAGCAGAGGGGAGTAGTGCCAGAGGATTTGAAATCGGCGGATTTACTTCATTCATTTCCGGATTTTCCGATGCGGTCAATTCGGCAACCGCCTGAGGCTTTTCATCGGAGGGATTATTGGCTTCGGATGCCGGAATCTGTTGGATGGCAAGGAGCTCTGCACGGGCTTTTTCAGCAGCCGCTTCAGCTGCAAGCTGTGCTTTAGAGGGACGCCCCGGTTTGCGGCGCGGGGGCTGAGGAATTTCTATGGGCAGATTTTCACTGTCTGTGGATGTGGATTTTTCCTGCTGTTCCTCAATCGTCTGATTGTCGGCCTGTCTGTTTTTCTTGCCTTGGCGCTGGTTGTCGCGTGATTTTTTATCTTTACCTTGGTTTTCGACGTTGTTTGCGGCTTCAGATGGTTCTGTAGCCAATTCGTTGTTGGTGTTGTCGCTTTTGGGCTGGCGGCCTTTTTTTTGCTTTGGCTGGCGTGTTTTTTTATTATTAGTGTTGCTTGCCGCAGAGTTGTTGGCGGCGACCTCGGCCTGCTGGTCGAGAATTTTATAGACAAGGTCCTCCTTATTCTCGGCGTCAAATTTCGTTACGCCTAAATTGCCGGCGATATCTGCCAGTTGCTGGGACGACATTGCGTCGAGTTCGTCGTATTTATACATATTGCCTTGTTTGGAATGGCTGGTGAGAGGTTAGATAGCTTAAATTGGATTTGCGTTACACTTAAAATATGCGCTTTATTATGGTCCGGTAGTATAGCAATTAATTATTGAACCATAGTACAGGCGCGGATTTTGTGTTTCCGTTGATTTCACACGTTAATTTCTTGTCAGAGATTTGCCGTGCTGGAAATCCGTATGGAATTGCGTCAGATAAATCAGGTACAGGGTAATCCCACGTGCTTAGAAGCGTATCTGGGGGTTGACTTTGGTTTTGATTGTCGACCGACAACTTTGCTCGGGTGCTTTGAAACCCTGTCGCACACTCTTTAAAAGTGATATAATAGTTGAAAAATCGACGCAAAGTTAACAATTTCCATCGAATTAACAAATTAAATATCCGTAAAGTTTTGCGTCGATGACTAATGTATTGCTTAATAGCCGGCTTTAACGACGGCCGGACAATAAAAAATTACCGGCGGGGACACGAATCAACGTTGGTTCCTCTGCCGGTAAATTAAATAAGGTGTGTTGCGTACGAAAAATTGTTCTAAAATAGTTTTTTGAGACTTGTTTGTCAGATTATGCCTCTGATTGAATTTATGTCGTCGATATTGTGACGATTGCAGAAATCATTAATCTCGTCGATGATTTTTATGGTTATAGCAGGATTGATAAAATTAGCGGTGCCGATTTCTACGGCTGTTGCTCCTGCCATAATGAATTCGAGAGCATCCTTGCCGCTCATAATGCCGCCAAGACCGATTACCGGAATGTTGACGGCTTTTGCCACCTGCCATACCATCCTGACTGCGACGGGCTTTACGGCCGGCCCCGATAGCCCTCCGGTAACTGTAGACAGGCAGGGGCGCATGCGCTCTACGTCGATAGCCATTCCGAGGAGTGTATTTATCAGCGATACAGCATCGGCACCTTCGGCCTCTACGGCGCGAGCTATCTCGGTTATATCGGTTACGTTGGGCGATAGTTTTACAATCAGAGTGCCAGGATATGCCCGGCGTACAGCGCGGGTCACTTCTGCGGCTCCTGAGCATGTTGTGCCGAAAGCCATACCCCCTTGCTTTACATTGGGGCAGGATATGTTGATTTCCACGGCCGCTATCCCTGAGAGCGGGGCCAGCTTTTCGCATACGGCGACATAGTCGTCGGGACAGGCACCGGATACATTGACCATTATATTTGTATCCAGATCCTTAATACGGGGGTAAATGTTTTCGATAAAGTAGTCTACACCCTTGTTCTGGAGGCCTACGGCATTGAGCATACCGGACGGCGTTTCGGCCATGCGTGGATATGGATTGCCTTCACGAGGATTCAGAGTGGTGCCTTTTACGATAAATCCTCCAAGGCGATTGAGGTCGATGAAGTCGGCGAATTCTTCTCCATAACCGAAGGTGCCTGATGCTGTGAGTACCGGATTTTTCAGAGAAAGAGCTCCGATGTTTATGTCTAATTTTGCCATGTCGTTCAGTCCTCCCATGTGAGTTGGTTGATATTGAATACGGGTCCTTCAGTGCATACGCATACGTTGCCCTTTACCGTGGGTTCAACGCAGCACAGACATGCACCGAGGCCACATGCCATCATATTCTCGAGTGACACCTCGCAGTCGGCTCCGATGCGTCGTGCTTCACGTGCGATGGCTTTCATCATAGGAAGCGGGCCGCAGCAATATATGCGATCCCATTTTTCAGACAGCGCGCTGTTGGTTGTCACTATGCCGTGTTCGCCGGTGGATCCGTCATCGGTCGAGATGTGCAGTTTGCCGATTTTTTCGAACTCTTCAATTTGCAGCAGGTCGTTTTTCGATCTTGCGCCGAGCAGAAATTCCGGATTCATTCCGAGGCGCTTCAGCTCACGTCCGAAATACAACATAGGTGCGACGCCTACGCCTCCTCCTGAGAGCAGGATTCGTTGGCCGGGAGCCGGAATGGTAAATCCATTTCCAAGCGGGAGTACAAGATTCAACAGTTCTCCGGGGCGTTTGGAAATCATGGCGGCAGTGCCATCGCCGGCGCGGCGTACAAGCAGCCAAAGAGTACCGTTTTCACGGTCAACATTGTTGACTGAGATAGGGCGTCGCAGGAATGTGCCCGCAGAGTTGTCGACAGCGACTTCTACAAACTGGCCCGGAAGTATCTCTTCAGGAAGAGTGGCATTGACAGGGCGCAGCACCAATAGAGAATATAGAGCGTGGATATGGCGGTTTTCCACAATCTCGAAATCGATGATATGCTTTTTCATTTTCTATCAGGACAATTATTCCACAAATTTAGTCAATCTCATAAAAAATGCAAAATATAAATAGGTATAGGCTTCATTTAAGGGAATTTTGCTAATTTCGCAGTGAAGTCAGAGCAACTTCATTGCCGGTCATTGTCGGTGCAGACATAAATATTGCAAATAAGAATATAATCATCATATGATACCTTTGCTATTTGGAAATATCGGTGCTACGGAAGCCTTAGTCATCCTGCTTGTCGTGCTTTTGCTTTTCGGCGGCAAGAAAATACCGGAACTCATGCATGGTATAGGCAAAGGGGTGGCCGGCTTCAGAAAGGGAATCAAGGAGATAGAAAATGAGATAAAAACCACCACTGCTCCCGATTCAGAAAAAGACAATAATGCCTGAGGCCGATAATGCCATAGGTAAGGAGGCAACTTTCTGGGATCATCTTGAAGAACTCAGAGGTGTGGCTGTGCGCGGAGTTGCAATCACAGCCGTGATTGCTGTCGGCCTTTTTGCAGTTATGCCCAAGCTGTTTGCCGAGATTGTGATGGCACCGTGCGAGGGCGATTTCTATCTTTATCGTATTTTTACATATCTTACAGCCGAGTTTCCGATACTTTCGCCATTTTCTTCTGAAGGATGGCATGTGAGTGTTGTCAATATAAATCTTGCCTCCCAGTTTTTCATACACATGCAGTTGTCTCTTCTTGGTGCGGTTGTGGTGTCTGTGCCGGTGTGGCTTTGTCTGTTGTGGAATTTTATAAGCCCGGGGTTATACACGAGTGAACGTCGTCATGGCTCAAAGGCTTTGTGGCTTGGCGGGGTGCTGTTTTATATCGGGATGGCTGTAGGGTATTTTGTAGTATTTCCTTTGACGCTGCGTTTTCTTGCCGATTATCAGCTAAGTCCGGATGTGTCCAACCAGATAAGTCTTGACTCGTATATAGACAATTTTCTCGGTATGCTATTCGCCATGGGGCTTGTCGGAGAGATTCCGGTTGTGTGCGCCCTGCTCGGACGGATAGGCGTGCTTTCTCGTAGAACTTTCAGCAAATATCGTCGTCATGCTATAGTGGTGCTTCTTGTTGTAGCAGCGATTATAACTCCTACGGGAGACCCGTTTACATTGAGTGTGGTGTTTGTCCCTTTGTTCATGTTGTGGGAACTTGGAGGGCGTTTGATTCCGAGAGATAAATAATGTTAAAATAGAATATCGGCCATAACTCTTTATTCCGTAGGACATTCTAATATTAGAAGTGTGTCTGCCGGGATTGCTCGTGACAATTAATAATGAATGTATGCGGGCATTCCTAATCGTGCGGCATATATTTTGATGAACTCACTGTTATGGCTGATTCTTCTACAAAAAAGACTGTCGGGACTTCCTTCCCGTCACAAAATAATTCTCAAGTGAATGACGGAACTGTAAATCTTGAGAATATGCCGTTGTGCGGCGGTCAGATATGGGTACTTATAGTGGCGTCGATGGGGCAGTTTATCGGGCAGGGACTGGCTACACTCGTAGGCATTATAATACCGATGATTGAGTTGATGGCACATCCCGAGCTTCCTGCGATTGTACAAGGTGTCCTTGGATGTGTGGCTTTATGCGGGCGTACGCTCGGAACTGTATTGTTCGGGCGCATGAGCGACCGATGGGGATACCTTACGGTAGCCCGTGTGTGTCCGTTGCTTATGATTGTGGCGTCGCTTATCGCATATTTCTGGCATCCGGTATGGCTGTTGTGTATATGTCTGTTCGTTATGGGATTGAGTGTCGGAGGTGAATATAGCATAGATTCAGACTACATATCTGAAATCATGCCTAAAAAATGGAAATTTTTCATGGTAGGAGCAGCCAAGGCCTCGGCATCGGTGGGAAGCGTTGTTGTGGCTGCATTATGCTACTTCATAATCCGGGGATGGACTATCGCCGCATCGTGGCCCAATCTGTTGTTTATAATGACGGGGATTGCCGGTGTGATATTGCTTATGAGAATTCATTTTGCGGAGTCGCCCGGATGGCTTATGTCGCATGGCCGCACCCGGGATGCGGAAAAAGCTGTACATTATCTGCTTGGCAAAGACGTATATATGCCTGTGCCCCCGCAACAGGCCGCAACAGAGGGTCAGCCGTCAGACTCGATGTGGACATTTATGCGGAAGAATGTACGCAAAATTCTATTTACAGGAGTGCCATGGGCATGTGAGGGGCTGGGGGTATACGGGATTGGAATCTTTATCCCGATTCTCATCATGTCGCTTGGCATCGACTACGTGTCGCCTACAGCTCCGCGTATGGCACATATTGTAAATTCAGTCGAGATTACGATATTGCTCAGTGTATTTATGACTGTAGGGTTTGGTATGGGGCTTGCTGTGGTAAGGAGGTATTATCATGTGTCGATGCAGACTTATGGCTTCATTGGCAGTGCTGTCGGACTTGGAGTCATGCTTGCAGCCTATCAGTTGCATTGGCCTGCGTGGATATCAATAACCGGATTTGTGTTGTTTGAGTTGTTTCTGAATGCCGGTCCACATCTTATTACCTTCATACTCCCTTCGCAGGTTTATCCGGTAATCGACCGAGGGAGCGGTGTGGGCTTATCGGCAGCAATCGGAAAATTCGGCGCTGTGCTTGGCGCGTTCTTTATTCCGGTGATGCTAAAGCACTGGGGGTGCGGTGCTGTAATAGCGGTGTCGGTTGTCGTGATGTTGCTCGGAGCGCTTGTAACAGGGATATTGGGGCCGAAAGTATTGCCTGAGAGCCATATTGACGATGATGTTACAGATGTGGCCCGGCATTCGTAGAAATACCGGGCCCATGCTCAGGAAAATAGTGGTGTGATATGTTTTACCGGATTATTCGCGGAAGTAAATTCTCTTTACGCGTGATGATACGGAACTCAGCACCTCATAAGGGATAGTGCCCAGTTTGTCGGCGATATCCGCTACGTTTATATTATGGCCGAATATCTCGACTCGGTCGCCTACTTCACACCGCGCATCGGTGACGTCGACCATGCATATGTCCATACAGATGTTGCCTATAATCGGACATAGCGAGCCGTTGACCCATACGGATGAATGTCCGCATCCAAGAGCCCGGCGAAGTCCGTCGGCATATCCGATTGGTATGGTGGCTATACGGGAATCGCGTGTAAGCACTCCTTTTCGGCCATAGCCCACAGTAGTTCCGGCGCTCCAGTTCTTGATTGATATCACTACTGTGTGTAGCGAACTTACCGGTTGCAGGTCGTTCTGGCTCCCGTCGCTGAGGGTGGGAATTCCGTAGAGGCATATCCCAAGGCGTACCATGTCGTATTGATACTGTGGAAAGCGTGTTATGCCTGTGGAGTTAAGGATATGGCGCAACATGTCGGGAAACGCATCTTTCATGCGCGAGCTGCAACGCTCAAACATAGTAAACTGCTCCATTGTGTAGTCGTCCATGTCGGGGCAGTCGGCTGCAGCCAGATGGGAGAATACTGAGCGCGGTGTGACAATGTCCTGTGACTTTAATTCCGATATGAGCTGATCTATGTCAGATTCAAGGAATCCGAGGCGATGCATGCCTGTGTCGAGTTTTATATGTATCGGGAAATCTTTGACCCCGTACCGGCGTCCCTCTTCGATGATTTCATGCAGGAGGTCGAATGAGTAGACTTCCGGTTCAAGCATGTGGCTGAACAAGGTGTGGTAATTTGTAACTTTGGGATTCAGTACCATTATCGGCATTGTTATGCCGGAATTACGCAAGTCCATGGCTTCATCGGCGACAGCCACGGCAAGATATGCCGCGCCCTGGTTTTGGAGAGTCTTGGCGAGTTCATAGCTTCCGGCACCGTATCCCGATGCTTTTACCATGGCAACAATTCCTGTCGAGGGCTTCAGTTGTGCTCTGAAAATATTGAAGTTATGTACCATGGCATCCAGGTCGACTTCAAGAACAGTCTCGTGCTGCCGGGCTTCGAGCATTTCGGTTATTTGCTCGGTGTTGTGATTTTCAGCACCCTTGACAAGTATGAGTGAATGGTCGAAATCGGTAGGCGTTTCGGCAGCCATAAAATCGGCCACGCTTGTATAGAATCGTGAGTTTCCTGAAGGAAATATGCAGGCGTGGCGTGTTATCTCCTCTCCGATTCCGATAATCCGGTCAATACCGTATTTTACAAGCAGTAGTGAGATATTCTTATACATGTGCTCTACGTCATCCGTGCCGACCGTCTCCATGTCGGGCAGTATCACGGTGGTGTGTTGTCCAGATGTGCGCCGTCTGTTCATGAAGTCGAGCGCAGACATTAGTGACGGGTAGTCGGCTGCATAATGGTCGGTTATGAGGATGCAGTTGTTTACCCCTTCGATGACATTCAGGCGTGTGTCAATATGAGGTATTGATGTGAATCGTTCGCTTAGTTCCGACGGATTCATGCCCATTGCTATGAGAGTGCCTATTGCCAGAGAGGCATTGTCGAGAGCCGCTTCGGAGGTAAACGGAATTTTGATGTTTCCGTTCAGATGAAAATGATGTGCGTCGAAATGAATGTCGGCACAGGATTCCGCCCTATTGATTGTGCAATGAATTTTTATGTCGGCATTGTTGTCGCCAAGCCGACTCACGGTGATGCTGTGCTCGGGCTGAATCGCACATGCTGCTCTTTGGGCGAGCAGTGGATCATCGACAGAATATACGACTTTCTGGCATGCTGAAAATAGTTTGATTTTTTCATCGCACTTGTCGCTGCGCGATGCGAAGCCATCGGCATGCTCAATGCCGACATTTGTGATTACGCCGATTGTGGGTGCAATCATGTCGCGCAGAGCGTCCATTTCACCTTTTTCGGAAATGCCGGCTTCGAAAATGCCGAGCTCCGCATCGGGAGTGATTTCCCATAGAGAAAGTGGGACTCCAATCTGACTGTTATAGGAACGCGGAGAGCGCACGGTATGAATCGAGGGAGAAAGCAGGTGGTGGAGCCATTCTTTCAATGTTGTCTTGCCTCTGCTGCCTGTTATGCCTATGACCGGCAGTGAAGGGAACTTTCTGCGATGGGAGCGTGCGAGCTGCTGTAATGCTGCGCGTACATCCGGCACCACAAAGAAGTTGGCATCTGTATAGCATGCATCGGCTGTGTCCGGACGGCGGCGTACAACGAAATTACGTACACCACGGCGGTATAGTTCAGCCACATACCGGTGGCCGTCGCCCGACGGAGTAGTAAGTGCAAAGAATAACGTGCGCTCCGGATATGTCAGGGAGCGAGAATCAGTAAGCAGTACGTCAATTAGAGCATCGGGATATATAGGAGTCGCCACATTCAATATGTCGGCTATCCGGAGTGCGGAATATTGCATGATTAATTTCGATTGTGCCGTATGATTTATATCGGTTGGGCGGGAGAGAAATTGGCAGAGCAAAATTACTTAAAATTATAATAGGCGTTATACGGATGCAATAAAATTATTGGATACATTATCTGAACCTGGTAGTATATCTCAGTCTGACTCTTATGTGTACTGTTGTTAATATGAATGAATATACCCGTAATGCGTCGACTATAAAGCCGTATCTATGGCTTTGATGCCGACGCATTACGGGTTTAGTCCCGGTTGCTTCGTGTGTTAATCGTCGTAACGCAGGAAGTTGCCCTCTTTATCAAACCTGATATCAATGCCGTTTGATAATTCGATGTCCCATCCATTTCGTTTGCGTTCAAGGCTTACAATGTGTTGCCCTTTGTGGGACGAGGTTATGTAGCGGGCGATGGAGGCAGGTACAAGCCCCTTGGGAACGGACTTGGACTGAGATGTCTCAACTTCCTTTAGATTACCCTGCCGGTCAAAGGATATCTCAGTGCCGTCGGTGAGAACTACGTCATACTCGTCGATATGACCGAGAGTCTTGTCAACTTTTATGAGGCTTACATTGGCCTTGAAGTTTTTGCCGATAAGTTCTTGTGCGACAGTGGGGAGTATGGATACATCACGAGAGAAACTGTCGGAAGCCGATGCCGAGAATACTCCGGCCATCATTATGGCCATTCCCATTATAATACGTTTTAATTTCATAATTTTGAAATTTAGGTGAGTTATTCGATTTTCTTGTGCAGATATTCGGCGAGTACAGTAGCGTTGTTGTGCTCGGTGTCGTGGCTGCTGTAAAGTAGCGTGACATGCTGATGCCGACGTATCTGAGTTGTTAAATCTTCTATCGCTGGGTTTGTCTGCAATTCAGACATATATTTCCGTGCAAAATCCGGCCATCGGTTCTGCGGGTCAGCATGAAACCATTCGCGAAGTTCTGCTGACGGGGCTATGTCCTTAACCCAGTAATCGTAGTGGAACTTTGCTTTGCTTTCACCCCTTGGCCATAGCCGGTCGACATATATCCGCCATCCGTCGTCATACGAACCCGACGGGTTGGTATATACACGCTGTAGCTTTATGTCTGTCATAATATTGTTTTAAATCATAACGCAGTATCGCCGGGTAAAGTTCTGCATCTTGTGTATGAATTCTCAGTTGCATGAGTAAAAAAATCGCCATGACTAACGCCACGGCGATTTCGCTGTTATAGAGGGCTAGAGGGCGTTTTATAGTGTCAGGCCAAGCCTGATGTTTCTTTTTTGACTTCGTACTATTGAGGCTGCTCCATAAGGAAATGTTCTGCATCAAGCGCGGCCTTGCATCCGGAGGCGGCCGCTACAATTGCCTGCTGGTAATTTGGGTCTGCGACATCGCCGGCTGCAAATACACCCGGCACGCTGGTTGCCTGTGTGTTTCCTTCAATCTTTATGTATCCCTGTTCGTCAAGCGCTATCTGGGTCTTGAATATATCGGTATTCGGTTTGTGTCCGATTGCCAGGAAGAATCCGTCGATGTCGATGTCGAATTTTTGCTCTCGGTCGGTACCGGCGTATTCAATCAGATGTGCGCCTTCGACGAATTCTTTTCCAAACAGACCGAGTGTCTGGGTGTTGAATAGAATTGTGATGTTCTCCTTGTCAAGGACGCGCTTCTGCATTACTTTCGAGGCGCGCAGGTAATCTTTTCGTACAATCAGGTATACTTTTTTTGCAAGACCGCTCAGATAATATGCCTCTTCGCATGCGGTGTCGCCGCCACCTACGACTGCGACAGTACGGCCGCGATAGAAAAATCCGTCGCATGTAGCACATGCCGATACGCCAAGGCCGGAGTATCGCACTTCGTCCTCCAGACCAAGATACCTGGCTGAAGCGCCGGTAGCAATGATGACTGTGTCGGCCTGGATTTCAGTGCCGTCATCGGCAGTAGCGTGGAACGGCCGTGACGAAAAGTCTACTTTGGATATTACTCCTGTGCGTATGTCAGCCTCAAAACGTGCGGCCTGCTTTCTTAAATCCTCCATGAGCTGTGCACCCATTACTCCATCAGGGTAGCCGGGGAAGTTTTCTACTTCGGAAGTTGTAGTAAGCTGTCCTCCCGGTTGCAGACCTTCATATATTATTGGTGCCATGTTGGCGCGGGCTGCATATATGGCTGCGGTATAGCCTGCCGGCCCCGAGCCGATGATAAGGCATTTTGTTGTATCGCTCATTGTTGTTTTTTTGAATCGTGGTTATGAATATGTTATATCTTAGCGTAAATCAATCAGGGTGTATCCCGGATAATTGCTCTTATTGAAAACAAAGGTCGATGCCGGATGGTTTGTGGTAAGGTTGATGTTGTCGGTGTTAAGCGTTACCGTCTGTCCTGAGTCAAGGGTCAGTACTATACGCGAAGGAAGAAATGTTTTTTTGTCAACATCAATCATAGCGCTTGTAAACGCTAAGCGCTGTGATACTTTGGGGGTGATATGTAATGCGTAGTCCTTGTCGGTGCCTTTCATTTGTCTTGGAGTGGCGGCATTAAGCAGGGATGATATTATTATCATCGGATTGATTTGCGCGAGTTCTTCCGGCATTGGTTCCGATATGTTTACTTCTTTGGTTGAGCTGTCGAGCGACCATAGAGTGCGCCCGTCGTACCATATGCTCGCGTTAGGTAGTGTGAGAAAAAACTTGTCACCCGACATTTTCAATGTCCCTTTTGCTGTATGACCGTTTGCTGTCATCGAAAATGATGCAGTTATACAACGGGCCTTTCCGATTTTTGAGGTAGTGCGTTCCAGAATTTGGTGTGCGTTCGGAGCCCCGGACGGCGAAGCGGCCACTGCAGATGCAGAGAATAGCGCCATAGCTGCAATTGCTATAGACAATATGCGTGATTTGTAATGTTTCAGTTTCATCATGACAGTATTTCAAGCATGCGTTCGAGTTGTAGTGAGTCGATAAGAACCTGGCGCGGCTTTGCTCCGGATGCGGGTCCTACGATTCCAGCTGCTTCCATCTGGTCCATCAGGCGACCGGCACGGTTGTATCCGATATTGTACCGGCGTTGTAGCGATGATGTTGAGGCTGTGTTTGACGATACGATGAAACGTGCGGCTTCTTCGAACAGTGGATCGTGCTCGTTGCCCTGGGTGAGAGCTCCTGACACGGCATCGCCATCGGGAATATACTCGGGCAGGGGATATGCCTCGCTGTAGCCGATTTGTTCATGAATTGACTCCACGATGTTCTCTACTTCTTCAGTACTGATAAACGCACATTGCACACGGTCAATCTCTCCATTGAATGAGAACAGCATGTCGCCCTTACCAATCAGCTGATTGGCTCCCGGACGGTCGAGAATGGTGCGTGAGTCGACCATCTGGCTTACTCTGAACGCTATGCGCCCGGGGAAGTTGGCCTTTATGATACCGGTAATAACGTTGGTCGACGGGCGCTGTGTGGCGAGAATCATGTGCATTCCTACGGCGCGCGCTTTCTGGGCTATTCGGGCAATGGGCTGTTCGACTTCTTTACCGGCCATCATGATAAGGTCGCCGAACTCGTCGACTACCATTACTATGTAGGGAAGATATCGGTGCCCTTTTTCGGGATTCAGACGCCGTTGGATAAATTTGGCGTTATACTCTTTTATAGTACGAACGTTTGCTTCCTTCAGCAGGGCATATCTGTTGTCCATCTCAAGGCAACATGAGTTGAGGGTAGCCACAACTTTCATCGGGTCGGTGATTATCGGCTCCTCCTCGCCTGGCAGTTTGGCCAGATAGTGTTTCTCCAGTTTGGAGTAGAGGCTGAACTCTACCATTTTGGGGTCGACGAGTACAAACTTCAATTCCGACGGATGCTTCTTGTAGAGCAATGATGCGATGATTACGTTGAGGCCTACCGATTTACCTTGTCCGGTTGCACCTGCTACGAGCACATGAGGCATCTTGGTGAGGTCGGCTATGAAAATATCCTTTGATATAGTGGCGCCCATAGCCATCGGGAGGTCGTATTTACACTCCTGAAATTTTCGCGATCCGATAATCGAGCGCACCGGTACCATCTGTGCCTCTTTGTTCGGCACCTCGATGCCGATGGTGCCTTTGCCGGGTATAGGAGCTATGATGCGGATGCCGAGAGCGGCGAGGCTTAGTGCAATGTCATCTTCCAGTCGTTTGATTTTTGCGATGCGCACTCCTTCGGCCGGCACTATCTCATAAAGGGTGACCGTGGGGCCGACTGTTGCCTTGATGTGTGATATTGGAATCTGGTAGTTGGCAAGAGTGGCTTTAATGCGCTCTTTATTCTCTTCCATCTCTTGCTGGTCTACACTTACCTGTTGCTCGGGTATTTCATTCAGAAGGTCGATTGACGGGAAATGGAAACGTGACAATTCGGCGGTCGGGTCATATGCTTCAGTCGATACGTGTACTTCCGAATCAAACTGAGGAACGTCTATTGTGAGTTCCGAGTCATCGGAATCAAGAGTTTCCTCAGTTGATTCATTTTCGATGGTATCGTCATTCAGATTGTATGCGTCGTCATTGTATATGTCGTTGGATATAACGTCGGATGCGTTGGGCGCATCGATGCTGTCATTCTCGGGAGTATATGTCTCCGTTGCCGAACTGTTGTCAAAGTCGCTGTCATTCGGTTCGACATAAGGCACGGCCACCATCGCCGGCTCTGATTCTTGTGGAGCCGGGATGTCGTTGCCGATGAAACTCTCGGTAAAGTCTACTATGGCTGATTGCTGTTGGGCCGACGGACGCTCGATAATATCTTCGTTAATGTCGCCGTCAATCTCTTTATTGCTTTTTGAGAGTGTCTCTTCCACCTGACGCTTTTCGGCTTCAAGTTTTTCTCGCTGTTCTTTCAGACGTGCTTTATGGGCGTTGACCCTTCGGCGGTAAGCTACATATACAAGTCGCAGTTCATTGAGATATATGCATGCGACAAGTGCCAGAAGCACTGCACTGACAAGGATAGCCCCGGCTACTCCAGCATTTGCAAGCAGCCATGAGTTTACCGTATAACCGTGAATACCACCCCAATATACCCATGAATTCAGCTGGTATGTGGCGAGTCCTACGACGATTGATGTAGTGATTGCATCGATTAGGCTTTTTGATGTAAGTCCCCAGAATGAGAATCTGGAGTTATGGAGCAGATACCAGCCCAGGATGTAGAAATAGGCTATGAGTATAAGAGCTCCCACTCCGAATCCGTTTGATATGGCGTTGTGGGCGAGTACGGCTCCGAATGCACCTCCCGAATTGTTTACGGTGCCTCGTTCGGCGATTTGTGCTATAGTATTGCCCGTAACGAGACTTTGATCCTCAGCTCCGGAATTAAAGTAGGATATGGATGAAAATAGTGTGAAAGTAGCCCAGCATATTAGTAATATGCCGGTAAATATGCGTGTGCGGCGATCGCGGATAAAGCGGACTATACGCCCCGGAGCCGCAGCTTTTTTCTGGGTCTTGGCAGTCGCCGTTGCTTTTTTTTCGGCTACAGGCTCTGACGTTGTTTCGGATTCCCGTGTACCTGACGGTATTGTGGCTGTGTCGTTGTCAAGCATTCCGGGGTCGAAACCGAAATGGTCTGAAACTATATTGTTGTGTTGCATCGGTGTATTCGTAAACAGGCTGCGAGATATTTGCAGCATATATATGTACAAAGATACGAAAATCGTGGTATATATTGCAATATATGCCACGATATTAAGAGTCGTTAAGTTAAATTGGAGCTGTCACCGTTTTTAATCACGTAGTGTTGGGGCCATAGTGTCTGAATGGACTATTGATGCCGTGATATGTGGGATATGGCCTCATGACAATAGGATCGGTATCAAAATCACTATATAGATGGGTGCCGGTTAAGGCCGATTTTAGAGCATGCTTAGTGAGTGGATGGCATTGTGGGGGTCGGACGAATTGAATATATAACTGCCGGCAACAAGTATGTCCGCTCCCGCTTTAGCAAGTTCTGTGCCGGTGTGTAGGTTTATTCCTCCGTCGACTTCTATCAGGGCTGATGAATTGTGGCGGGCGAGCATTTCGCGCAGACGTGTTACCTTGCTGACGGAATTCTTTATAAATGGCTGTCCGCCGAAACCCGGATTGACCGACATGATGAGTACAAGGTCGACAATGTCAATTACCTCTTCGAGCATTGCCACAGGGGTGGCCGGATTGATTGTCACGCCGGCAAGCATGCCGGAATCGCGAATCTGTGTAAGGGTGCGGTTGAGATGAGTGCACGCTTCATAATGCACATTCATCAGTCGTGCTCCGCAGTCTCTTACTTCAGAGATATATCGTCCCGGCTCATTAACCATCATGTGGACATCAAGAGGCTTTTCCGACATCTTTCCGATAGCCTTTATTACCGGAAATCCGATGGAGATATTAGGTACAAAATTACCGTCCATCACATCGACATGCAAGCAAAATGCCTCGCTTGAGTTGAGCATATCGAGCTGTGAACGTAGATTGCAGAAGTCCGCTGCCAGCAGAGAGGGTGCGACTCTCATTTTTTATTTCTTTTGAGGTTTGTGAATATGGCTTATGGCAATTCGTAAGGGGAGGGTCCCGGAAACAGATGTCAAAGTTAGTAAAAAAACGGGAATATGAATCCCGGTCAGGCTTTTTTCTTTGGATGAGGGCGCAAAAGATTGTATGCGATGAAGCAGATGCAGAGTATACCTATCGCATATCCTATATAGGAAAGATATACATTATACTCCTCTATTGTCGTGTACAGTTGATTCAATGACACAAAACGTGACAGGAAGTATCCGAGGCCGGCAAGAACGGCATTCCATACCAAGGCTCCAAGTCCTGTAAATATGATGAATTTTCCGAGATTCATTCTGGCAAGTCCTGCCGGAATTGAGATAAGCTGGCGCACAGCCGGGATAAGACGCCCTATGAAGGTAGATATCGCTCCGTGCTTGTCGAAATAGGCTTCAGCTTTTTCAACCTTTGCAGAGTCTATGAGCAATGCATGCCCGGCACGGCTGTTTGCGAATGCATATACTATGGGGCGGCCTACCCATAATGCAAGATAATAGTTTATTATCGCTCCTACTATTGCTCCTGCTGTGGCGACCAGGGTCACTATATATATATTCATTGACGAGCCTTCTTGCATGGCAAGGTAAGCGGCCGGAGGAACTACCAGTTCGGACGGAAACGGTATGAATGAACTTTCAATAATCATGAAGATGAATACAAACCAGTAGTTTGCATTCTCTACAAACCAGCTGAAAAACTGGCTCGCGTCAAATATCGCGAGTGGCACGAGGTCAAGTATCATTTTCGTTGTGCTGCGTTATGTTGATTCTTAATTGTGATGCAAAATTACGAAAAAAACATGTTTCAACCTGTCGGAATATATAAATTCTTTATGAATGCTATAAATATACCATCGGCGCCATGTCGGAGGACACGGTGCCGATAGTGTGGTGATTATTTCTTATAGCCGCATTTGATGCAGACGCCATGTTCGTTTAAGGCAATTCCACATAATGGGCAACGCTCGATGTTGTTGCGTGTGACATAGTCTTCTGTTGCTGCATTTTCACCGCTTGTGAAGGTTATTTTTGATATATTGAGTTTGTCCTTCAGCAGATTGTAGACAATCTTTATCATTCCTTCGACGGTCATGGTCTCTTTGGTGACAACCAGGCGGGCCTCCGGGTAGGCTGTCGCGAGTTCGGTCTTGAATGCAGGGCCTTTATTGGTGTTTTGTGGATGTCCGGTTACAATGCCCTGCTTCTCATACACCTCCAGTACTGCAGGTAGCAGGGGGTCATCTTCTCTGAGAATCAGTGCGTGGTCAAAATTTTTCAACAGATTCCATGCGGTCTTTTTAATTTCATTACATGGGAATACCATGTTGACACCTTCGTTGATAGAGTCCTCTACTTCAATTGTGAGGGTTCCTGTATGGCCGTGGAGATATTGTGCCTCTCCTTTAAATCCATAGAATCTATGGGCATACTGTAGGTCGAATGTTGTGATACTTTTCATAATCTTATTGTAATTTCTAGGTTGCGTTGAATTTTCTATACAAATAACACCCGCGACCTGGATGTGGTTTTGATAAGAAAAGTTATAACAAGAGGCGTTTTGGTCAAATAATGTTGAAAAAAGAGGGACAGGCTGATTTTGCTCAGACTGCCCTTCTCCGTTTCAACTATTTATTTATGAGAACCTCATATGTCCGGTATCACTACCCGATCTATGAGGACGAGGGATGTGAAAAAGCTGGTTATGTCGCTGTTTTCATTGTCTATAACAACTGAAAACTGACTATGGAAGCCGATTTTTTTCAATTTTGGGCATAAAAGAATTTAAAAAAACGTAATACCGGGGGATAATTAGTGAATATTATCAAATTAACTTAATTCATGAGCTTGAAAGACTATTTTAGCCGCCGTATGGACCGGAAGTTTCTGTTGGATATGCGTTTTTTGATGCATAAGAGCCAGTTGGATTTATCCGGTAACAGGTGTAATCCCTTTTTCGATACAGAAGTGGCGATATGTCTCTATAGCTTCTTTAGCTGTATGGGCTCTGCATCCCTCCAGAGTTTTTATTATGTCGGTTATCTGTGGATGCATCTCGTCGATAATGTCGTTGGAAAAGCAATATTCCAGCGTGTCCCAAAGCATATTGGGCAATGCTTTTTCCAAAGACTCTTTTATCCACCATCTCAATCGTATCGAATACCTTATGATTTCCTCGATGTAATGTAATCTTACGCTGGCTATCAGGCGGGAAGAGGGGTGGAGCAGGGTAAAGTCCTTGATTGCACGTCGGCATACCGATGTGCGCGCTTTGGCTTTCCCTCTGGTGGGCGAAAACTCTTTGCTTATTGTCGCTATTGTTTTTTCGGCCATGCCTCTTTCATCGGGGCTGATGAAATATTCGAGATATTCACGTGCTTCCTTGCGGGCTTCGTAAAGGTCAAGAACGACTTCCATTATCTGGTCGCGGGTGAGACTGTTCAATGTCTTTTTCAGTGAGGTCTTTGACATATCAGTGGCTGGAATTATGTATACCGATTTATATAACGGATGTATCACCTCTATGATATATCTCTTGCAGAAAATATGCCTTAATATCAGATTAAGAGATGATGTATTGGTCTGTTTTTCTGATTAAGTGTTCGATTTTCTGATTGATTTGGTGCGTTTTTAGGTTATAATTCTTACCTTTGCCGTCACATTTAATAAATCAATCAAGTATGAAAAAATATTCTCTGATTTCATTGCTTGCACTGGCATCGCTTTCTGCTCAGGCCGAGGGATATCAGGTAAATACATTTAGTCCCAAGCAGGAAGGCATGGGACATGTCGGTGTCGCTATGAAACTTGGCGCTGAAAGTAATATATTCAATCCTGCCGCAGTCGCTTTTTCAAACAAGACACTTGAGCTGTCGGCCGGTGTGAGCGCCATTTCCGCACTTGGGTCATGTACCTATGAAGGAAAAAAATATGAGACTGACAATGGCGTCAGCACACCTTTTAATGTCTCGGCTGCATTCCGCATATATGACAATCTTTATGCCGGCCTGTCGCTGTATACTCCCTATGGAAGCTCAATCAACTGGGGTGAGAACTGGCCCGGAGCTATCCTTAACCAGTCGGTTGACTTGAAAGTATTCACTGTGCAGCCTACTGTTTCGTGGAGGGTATTGCCAAATCTCAGTGTCGGAGCCGGTCTTATGATAGGCTGGGGAAGTGTGGATCTAAACAAGGGACTTGTTACTCCGGAGTCGTTTGATAGATTTCTTCCGATTGCCGGAATGCTCTCCGGAACTCAAATGCCATCGACTATCGGCAATGTTGTACCGGCGTCAGTAAACCTGACAGGTGACACGCAGCTGGCTTTGGGATTCAATGTCGGTGCCATGTACGATATCAATACACGCTGGACTGTCGGTGTGTCTTACCGCTCAAAGATGAATATGAAAGTAAAGAAGGGTATTGCACGAGTGTCGTATGCAGCCAATGATAAGATTTCCCAAGAGTTATTGGGCGGATCACTTGATCTGTTGAATTCCACCAACTTTGCCGCTGAGATGCCATGTCCGTATGTACTCACCTTCGGAGTGTCGTATAAGCCGATAGATAAACTGATTCTTGCATTTGACGCCCAGCTCAACGGATGGAGCGCATATAAACAGCTTGATATCGAGTTCGATAATCTTGCGGAATATGACCAGCATCTAACAAAAAAATATAAGGATGCATGGACTTTCCATCTTGGCGGACAATATTCACTGACCGAACGCCTTGATTTGCGCGCCGGTGTTATGCTTGACCTTTCGCCTGTGAATCGTGAATACTACAATCCTGAGACTCCGGGAATGACAAAGATTGAGCCTTCCGTAGGTCTGTCATTCCGCCCGATGCCACAGGTGTCGATTGACTTTGCTTTTATGTATGTGTTTGGAACAGGTGCTGACGGAGTGGTAGGCAGCTACGATAATCTTCTTGCTAAAAAAGCAAATCCTGCACTTGACCAGCTTGCACAGGCCCGTCCTGAACTTGCTCCGGTAGTAGCGGGACTTAAGATGCCTGAAACGGGTGAGTTCAAAGCCGATTACATGACTCGCGCCCTTATACCTGCAATCGGTGTGTCATATTCGTTCTAGGAATATGTCAGGCGGAATTTTAAAAATTATTTGTTAGACAACCTCCAATACTTTTCCGCTTTATAAGAATGCGGAATTGAATATTAATAAGTAACTTTGCAGGGCAGCCCGATAATTCATTCGGTTGCCCTTTTTTATTCTTCTTGTATATGGCACAGAAACCATCTATACCAAAAGGTACGCGCGATTTTTCTCCGGTGGAGATGGCGCGTCGCAACTATATATTTGACACTATACGTGAAGTATTCCGTCTTTATGGATTCAGGCAGATAGAGACCCCGGCCATGGAGAACCTGTCGACGCTGATGGGGAAATATGGCGAAGAGGGTGATAAACTCTTGTTTAAGATACTTAATTCAGGCAATTATCTGAAGAGTGCCGACCATGAGCTACTCAATGCCGAGGAGCCTTCCGGGCGTCTTACATCGCAGCTTTGCGAGAAAGGACTGCGTTACGACCTCACAGTGCCGTTCGCACGCTATGTCGTGATGCATCGCAATGAGTTGCAGTTGCCGTTCAAGCGGTTTCAGATTCAGCCGGTGTGGCGTGCCGACCGCCCACAGAAAGGGCGATATCGCGAGTTCTATCAGTGTGATGCCGACATAGTGGGTTCTGATTCGCTGGTCAATGAGATTGAGCTGCTGCAGATTATCGACGAAGTCTTTTCCCGCCTTGGAATACGTATAGCCATCAAGCTGAACAATCGCAAAGTGCTTGCAGGTATTGCCGAACTTATCGGTGCCCCCGACAAGCTGATTGATATTACGGTGGTCATAGATAAGATTGATAAAATCGGCATTGACAATGTGGTGGTCGAACTGCGTGAACGCGGACTGTCGGAGGATGCCGTGGAGCGACTTCGTCCGATACTCGCGATTTCCGGCTCGCTCGATGAGCGTCTGTCGGCGTTATCATCCTTGCTCGCTGATACTCCTGTTGGCGTCGCCGGTGTCGAAGAGTTGCGAGCAGTTGTGTCGGGCGTGGAGTCGCTTGGTATGAAAGCGCAGCTCGACCTTGATGTATCGCTCGCACGTGGACTCAACTATTATACCGGCACTATCATAGAGGTAAAGGCTCTTGATGTTCAGATTGGGTCTATCACCGGAGGTGGCCGTTACGACAATCTTACCGGTGTGTTCGGCATGTCAGGACTGTCGGGAGTGGGCATTTCGTTTGGCGCTGACCGTATATATGATGTGCTCAATACTCTTGATTTGTATCCTGAGAATACATCAGCAGCATCTAAAGTTATTTTCCTTAATCTTGGTGCCGACGAGTCTACTGTATCACTTAAAGCGGCAAAGATGCTTCGAGCCTCCGGTATTGCCGCGGAGGTATATCCGGATACGGTTAAGATGAAAAAGCAGATGGCATATGCCGATGCTATGCGCATACCTTTTGTTGCCATCATCGGCGAGACAGAGCTTGAATCGGGTACTGTAACACTAAAGGATATGGAAGCGGGTAATCAGGAGACGGTTGCTCTTGATGACCTTGTGGCACGTTTGTCATAGTTGGGTGATATATGACGATGCATCCTTTTTCTCTTAAGTTGCGCGGCCGTGTAGTTGAGTTTGACCATCCTCAGATAATGGGGATAGTCAACGTCACTCCTGATTCGTTTTATGCCGGGTCGCGTACCGGCGACTCTGTATCCGTGGCCCGGCGGGTGGAAAAGATGATAGAGGATGGCGCCGACTGGATTGACATTGGTGCATATTCTTCCCGTCCCGGTGCTTTGGAGGTTACTGCCGAAGAGGAGATCCGCCGTCTGCGCCTTGGCATGGAAGCCTTGCGTAAAGTCGATTCTGATATTTTTGTCAGCGTTGATACCTTTCGTGCGGAGGTTGCGGACATAGCGGTGAAAGAACTTGGCGCGGACATGATAAATGATATATCCGGGGGCACTCTTGACTCGGATATGTTTGCCGTTGTTGCGGAGACGGGAGTACCTTATGTGCTCATGCATATGCGCGGCACTCCGTCATCAATGCAGACAATGACTGACTATACCGATGTTACTGCCGATGTGTTGGCCGACTTGCAAGTCAAGTTATCCCGCTTGGGCGCTATGGGTGTGGCCGACGTAGTGGTCGACCCGGGCTTTGGATTTGCTAAGACTCTGGAGCAGAACTACACCCTTATGCGAGATCTTGGCATGTTTGGTCTGCTCGATTGTCCGGTGCTTGTCGGAGTGTCACGAAAGTCAATGATATACCGCCTCGCCGGGAAAACTCCTGACGAATCGCTTTTCGGTACTGTGGCGCTTAATGCTCTTGCGCTTGAACGTGGAGCCGCATTCCTGCGTGTTCATGATGTGGCTGCCGCTTATGATACACGAGCTGTCGTAGAGGCTGCTTTGAATAATTCATTTTCACAATTATAATCTATTGCTATGGCACCATTCGGCATAAAGGATGCGCTCGATATAATCATTGTAGCAATGCTCCTGTATTATCTGTATAAGATAATGAAGGAGTCTGGTACAATCAATATATTCTTCGGAGTGCTGGCATTTATCATTGTATGGGTGGTTGCCAGTGAGATATTCGAAATGAGGCTTATCGGCACCATCCTCGACAAGGTGATGTCGATAGGGCTTATAATTCTTGTGATTCTGTTTCAGGATCAGATAAAGCGTTTCCTTGTCGAGCTTGGCAATCATAACCGATGGCGTTTTTTGCGCGACATATTTCGCCATCACCGTGGGTCGGCAGTGTCTGCTGAGGATTCGCGCCGTTGGGTTATTCCTATTGTTTATGCATGCATGTCCATGTCCAAGTCAAAGACCGGTGCTTTGATTGTCATAGAGCAGTCAATCCCGCTGGAACTCTATGAAAAGACCGGAGATATGATTGATGCGGAAATCAACTCGCGCCTTATTGAGAACATTTTTTTTAAAAATTCCCCCTTGCATGATGGTGCTATGATTATCGCTCACGACCGCATAAAGGCTGCCGGATGTATACTTCCTGTGAGTCATGACACGAATATTCCCCGTTCAATGGGTTTGCGCCACCGTTCGGCGCTCGGCATAAGCCAGGCCACTGATGCGGCAGCTGTTGTGGTAAGCGAGGAGACCGGGAGCATATCGTTTGCCCATAGAGGGAAGATTATATCGCGTCTTTCGTCGACCGACCTTGAAAATCGTCTTTCCAGACTTGTCACCGATGAGTAGAGAGAAGTGCTCGCCGGGCGTCTGGCGAGCTATTCTTGCATACGATTTGACAGGGTTCATTTGTGAATTGATGCGGATTTTTGTAAATTTGTGCCGAAATTTACTCCGCGTTACGTGGAAATCATCATTAGCTTAACAACAAACAGATTACATTATAAATATGGCAACAACTGCAGATTTTAAGAATGGAATGTGCCTCGATATCGATGGCAACTACTTCTTCATCGTTGAATTTCTTCATGTTAAACCCGGCAAGGGCCCGGCTTTCGTTCGTACAAAACTCCGCAATGTAAAGACCGGTCGTATTATCGACAAGACCTGGAACTCAGGCGTAAAGGTCGAGGAAGTGCGTATCGAGCGCCGTCCATATCAGTTCTCTTACAAGGATGATATGGGCTATCACTTCCTTCACACCGAGACATGGGAAGAGATTATTGTAGCCGGCGAGAGCATCGAAGGTGTTGAGTTCCTCAAGGATGGCGATATTTGCGAAGCTATGGTGCATGCGGCATCTGAAACTGTGCTTACCTGTGAGATGCCCGCAAACGTAGTGCTTGAAATCACTTATACAGAGCCCGGCATCAAGGGTGATACCGCTACCAATACCCTTAAGCCCGCTACAGTCGAGACCGGCGCTGAGGTGCGTGTGCCCCTCTTCTGCGAGGTTGGCGACAAAGTACGTGTCGACACACGCAACGGTTCATATCTTGAACGTGTAGAGCGTGCAAAGGCTTAATCTATGAAATAGTTTATATCGGCGCTATAAACATGATAGCCCGGTAAGATGTTATTAGAGTCGGAACGGTTCATGTCATGTGGCTGATTCCGACTCTCATTTATCCACATAGCTCTATTATGAACTTTAAAGAAATTACAGACGGCATATATTATGTCGGAGTAAACGACCGCACGACAGCTCTCTTTGAATCATTGTGGCCGTTGCCGACTGGGGTCACATATAATTCATATCTTGTAAAAGGAAGTGAGAAACTCGCTCTGATTGACGGCGTTGCTATTGCCGAGTGCGAGAAGTTGCGTGAGAATATAGCCTCGCAGATTGGAGCCAAGGCTCCGGACTATCTTATCATAAACCATATGGAGCCCGACCACTCCGGAGCCTTGAATGTAATACGTAGTTTCTTTCCGGATATTACTATTGTCGGCAATGCGAAGACCCTGGAAATGGTCAGAGGGTTTTATGGCATTACTGAAAATGTTATGAAGGTTGCTGATGGCGATTCTCTCGAATTGGGTGGCATGACTCTTACATTCCGCCTTACTCCTATGGTACACTGGCCGGAGACAATGATGACATATGTGTCTGAACGCAATACGCTGTTTTCTGGCGATGCCTTCGGCTGTTTCGGCGCTTTAACTGGTGGAATCGTTGATTCCGAGACTGATATAGAGCCGTTTATCCCTGAAATTTACCGCTATTATTCCAACATTGTTGGGAAATACGGAGTTTTTGTGCAGAAAGCCCTCTCCAAACTGTCAACTCTTAAACTTGAGTATATCTGCTCTACTCATGGACCTGTATGGCACGAACAGATACCCATGGTGTCGGGGCTGTACGACCGTATGAGCCGTTATGAAGCAGAGGATGGGGTGGTAATAGTGTATGGTTCCATGTATGGAAATACCGAGGCTATGGCTGAGGTTATCGCTTCGCGCCTTGCTGAGAACGGAGTAAAGAAGATTCGTATGCATGATGCATCGCGCTCACATCTGTCATATATTCTTGCCGATATATTCCGTTTCCGTGGGCTTGTCATAGGTGCTCCCACATATTCCAATACTCTTTATCCTCCGGTAGAAGCTCTTGTACAGGCTATTAAAACTCGGGAGGTGAAAAACCGTATAATATCCACGTTTGGCTCCTACACCTGGGCTCCGCAGGCGGTAAAGCGTATCAATACGCTGCTTGAAGAAGGGAAAAATGTCAGTGCGGATATTACTTCGGTAGAAGCCCGTCAGGCTCCGGATGCATCGGTAATGGAAGGATGTAAAACCTTGGCCGACGAAATGGCACGCCGATTGGCTGATAAATAATATAATGTAATATATGATGGACATTGCCGATATGCAGATTGAGCGCCATCCGTGGGAGCCTTTTGTTCCTGAGGGCGCGCGCGTGCTGATTATGGGTACTTTCCCTCCAGGTAGCCATCGGTGGAGCATGGATTTCTATTACCCTAACCGTACCAATGACTTCTGGTATATGATGGGTTTGATTTTCTTTGGTAATCGTTATGCGCTGTATCGTCCTGAAAGTAAGTGCTTTGATCTTGCTGTTATTAAGGAGTTGCTCACCGATAGACACATAGCGCTCAACGATACCGCGCGCGAGGTACGGCGTCTTAAAGGCAATGCGTCCGATAAGTTTCTTGATATTGTCACTCCGGTGCCTTTATATGAGTTGCTTGGTAGTATGCCGGAATGTCATACGGTCGCTACTACAGGAGAGAAGGCTGCTGGTGTCGTTGCGGATATAACCGGCACACAGGTGCCTAAGATGGGTAACATGGTTCATTCGTCCGATGGTATTGATATCTGGAGGATGCCGTCTACGAGCCGTGCATATCCTATGCGCTTGGAGGCTAAGGCCGCATATTACGAGACTCTTTTCCGCTCGGTCGGAATATTGTCATAATCCTGTATGTGAACGCTCCGAGGCTTGCGATTGTTATTAATATAAATGATTAATAACAAGTAAATCCCGATGAGTTATGTTTGAAGAATTAAAAGACAAGGCTTCCGACCTTATGGAAAACGAAAATGTAAAGGAGGTCGTTGAAAAGGCGACTGAGTTTATCAGTAGTGAGAAAGGCAAGGAGGTCATAGAGACCGTTAAGGAGAAAGCCGAGGAATTTATCAAGGATAAATTCGGCAAATAATATCAATTGATTATAAAAAGCGCTGCAACACAAGTCTGCGGCGCTTTTTATATACAGGTATTTACCGAATCATTGTATTCAGCATTATGTGGGCTTTGTTATCTTGCTTGATGGCATAATTGTGGAAATTTTTCTGAGATTTGTTGGGAGAATTGACGGGAGTTAGTAACTTTGCCTTATATGACATTATGTGCGTGCGTAGGTTGCATGTCTCATGGCCGACTGCGTATGCCTGATGTTGCAGACACGACATCTTAATATAAATTTTAAATATTAACCTCAACCATGGCAGACAATAAAGAAAAGTTGTTCGACATGTTTCCTGAGTGCTCCTACGACCAGTGGAGAGCCAAAGTAGAAGCCGACCTTAAGGGTGCCGACTTCAATAAGAAACTTGTTTGGCGCACCAACGAAGGCTTCAATGTAGAGCCCGTTTACCGTGCCGAGAACATTGCCGATTTTAAGACCACGGACTCACTCCCTGGCGAATACCCTTATCTTCGCGGCACTCGTACAGATAATGACTGGAAGGTGCGTCAGGAGATACTTGAAGATACAATCGAGGCCGCTAATGCCGCGGCTCTTGATGTGCTCGGAAAAGGTGTTAATTCTTTGGGCTTCAATATTCCACTCACTACACCTGATGAAGTAGGCTGTCTCCTTGCAGGCATTGATCTCAACAATGTTGAAATCAATTTCCAGACATGTCCCCGCCATGCGGTAGAGTTGGCCAAGGCACTCGTGGAATATCTTCGCGGTAGTGGTGAGCTGACTGCGTTCAACGGCTCGATTGACTTCAATCCGATGCGTCGTGCGTTGAAGCACGGAACAGAGTTCCCCGGTGACATCAAGGCTATTGCCCTTGAATTGCTGGAGACTGTAAAACCGGTCGACAACCTTCAGATTTTTGCCGTTGACAGTTTCATGTTGTGCAATGCCGGCGCATACATCTATCAGGAGCTCGGATATGCTCTGTCATGGGGTGCCGAATGGATGACTATGCTAACTGATGCCGGTGTAAAGGCCGACATTGTGGCAAAGCGCATCAAATTCAATATGGGTGTAAGTTCCAACTATTTCATGGAAATCGCCAAATTCCGCGCTGCACGTATGTTGTGGGCTCAGATTGTAGAGCAGTATAAGCCCGATTCAAAGCAGAGCGCCAAAATGCTTGTGCATGCCATCACATCGCGTTTTAACCAAACGATATATGACGCTCATGTGAATCTTCTCCGTTCGCAGACCGAATCAATGTCGGCGGCTCTTGCCGGTGTCGACTCGATTACTACCACCCCGTTCGATGCTCCTTATAAGAAACCTGATGCATTCTCAGAGCGCATTGCCCGCAATCAGCAGCACTTGCTTAAGGAAGAAAGCCATCTTGATAAGGTAATCGACCCTGCAGGAGGTAGCTATTATGTGGAGACTTTGACTCTGTCTATCGCAGAGCAGGCATGGAAGCTGTTCCTCGATGTAGAGGAAAAAGGCGGATTCCTCGCATGCATTAACGATGGGACTGTACAGGCCGCAGTGAATGAGAGCAACGCAAAACGCCATACCGATGTCGCCCGCCGCAAGGAGATACTGCTTGGCACCAATCAGTATCCTAATATTAATGAGACTGCCGCCGGAAAAATTGAGACTACAGGTGCCGCTTGCGGATGCCATCATGGCGACCACGACCATTGCGATGACAAGGGTGGCCTTAACATGAATCGTGCGGCAAGCGACTTTGAGACTCTGCGTCTGGCTACCGAGGCTGCTGCAAAGCGTCCTAAAGTGTTCATGCTTACCATCGGCAATCTTGCCATGCGACTCGCTCGTGCCCAGTTCTCTACCAACTTCTTCGGATGTGCCGGATACGAGATTATCGACAATCTTGGCTTCGATACCGTAGAGCAGGGCGTAGAGGCGGCTATGGAGAAAGGTGCCGACGTGGTTGTGCTTTGCTCAAGCGATGATGAATATGCCGATTTCGCCCCCAAAGCCAATGAGGCTCTTGCCGGTCGTGCTATTCTTGTAGTTGCCGGTGCGCCCGCATGCATGGACGACCTCAAGGCTGCAGGTATCAACGACTTCATCCATGTGCGTTGCAACGTACTTGATACTCTTCGTGATTTCAACTCCCGTCTGCTCAAATAATCCAACACGTCAACAAAAATGAAACCAGATTTCAAAACCATAGATATTGCCAAAGACGCATTCGGCACCAATCATGTTGCCGTGGCACACGGAGAGGACTGGATTACACCGGAACTTATTTCCGTAAAGAACGTCTATACAAAGCAGGACCTTGAGGGACTGGAACACCTCAACTATATGTCGGGTATCCCCCCGTTCCTGCGTGGCCCGTACAGCGCTATGTATCCTCTGCGCCCATGGACCATCCGCCAGTATGCCGGCTTCTCTACAGCCGCCGAGTCAAACGCTTTCTATCGCCGCAACCTTGCGTCGGGACAGAAAGGTCTTTCTGTTGCATTCGACCTCGCCACACACCGTGGCTACGATGCCGACCATCCCCGTGTTGTAGGTGATGTGGGTAAGGCCGGTGTGTCAATCTGCTCGCTCGACGACATGAAAGTGCTCTTCGATGGTATTCCTCTTAACAAGATGTCTGTGTCGATGACTATGAACGGTGCGGTGCTTCCTGTGCTCGCCTTCTATATCAATGCAGGCCTGGAGCAGGGTGCCAAACTTGAAGAGATGGCCGGAACTATCCAGAATGATATCCTTAAGGAATTCATGGTGCGCAATACATATATCTATCCGCCTGAATTCTCGATGCGTATTATCGCCGATATCTTCGAGTACACCTCGCAGAACATGCCTAAGTTCAACTCGATATCAATTTCCGGTTATCATATGCAGGAAGCCGGTGCAACATGCGACATCGAGCTCGCCTATACTCTTGCCGACGGTCTTGAATACCTTCGTGCAGGCGTGAATGCCGGCATGGATATCGACTCGTTTGCTCCGCGTCTGTCGTTCTTCTGGGCCATCGGCATGAACTTCTTCATGGAGATTGCCAAGATGCGTGCTGCACGCATGCTCTGGGCCAAGATTGTAAGCCAGTTCAATCCCAAGAATCCGAAATCGCTCGCTCTGCGCACTCACTCGCAGACCTCCGGCTGGTCGCTTACCGAGCAGGATCCTTTCAACAACGTAGGTCGTACATGCATTGAGGCTATGGGCGCAGCTCTTGGTCATACCCAGTCGCTTCACACCAATGCGCTTGATGAGGCTATCGCTCTGCCTACAGACTTCTCGGCTCGTATCGCGCGTAACACCCAGATTTATATTCAGGAGGAGACTCTCGTTACAAAACAGGTCGACCCGTGGGGCGGCAGCTACTATGTCGAGGCCCTTACCAACGAGATTGCTCATCGTGCATGGGAGCATATCCAGGAAATCGAGAAACTTGGCGGTATGGCCAAGGCCATCGAGACCGGTCTGCCCAAACTTCGTATCGAGGAGGCGGCAGCCCGCACACAGGCACGTATTGACTCCGGCCGTCAGACCATCGTAGGCATCAACAAGTATCGCCTTGACCACGAGGATCCCATCGATATCCTTGAAATCGACAACACACAGGTACGCAATGAGCAGATTGAGCGTCTCAACGATGTGAAGGCTCACCGTGATGAGGAGGCCGTCAAGAAAGCTCTTGCCGATATCACAGAGTGTGTGCGCACGAAGGAGGGCAATCTTCTCGACCTCGCGGTAAAAGCCGCCGGACTTCGCGCCACACTTGGCGAGATTTCCGATGCGTGTGAGGAGGTTGTAGGACGTTATAAAGCAGTAATCAGAACTATTTCAGGCGTGTATAGCAGCGAAACAAAGAAGGATCCCGACTTTATCCGCGCTCAGCAGATGGCCGAGGATTTCGCCAAGAGAGAGGGACGTCAGCCCCGTATTATGATTGCCAAGATGGGTCAGGACGGACACGACCGTGGCGCAAAGGTTGTAGCTACCGGTTATGCCGACTGTGGATTCGATGTTGATATGGGACCGCTTTTCCAGACTCCGGAGGAGGCTGCCCGTCAGGCAGTTGAGAACGACGTGCATATCCTTGGTGTGTCGTCTCTTGCCGCCGGTCACAAGACTCTCGTTCCCCAGGTAATCGAAGAGTTGAAGAAACTCGGTCGTGATGATATCATGGTGACTGCCGGAGGTGTAATCCCTGCACAGGATTATGACTTCCTTTACAAGGCAGGTGTCGCCGCAATCTTCGGCCCCGGCACTCGTATTCCCGATTCTGCCATCAAGATGCTTGAGATTCTTAATGGTGCGGAGTAACGCATAAAAGCATATACTATCAATCATAAACTGATGAAGCCGGGAACAATCCGTGTTCCCGGCTTCATTGATTTGAAATGAACGTATGCCGATGTGGAATCCATGGCATGGTTGCCATAAGATAAGTGCCGGATGCCGGCATTGTTATGTGTTCCGTGAAGATGCAGCTTTCGGAACATCGATACCGTCTACTGAAGTCCGGCGAACATTATCATTCAGTCTTCCTCTTAGGAGAGACCGAAGCGGAAACTGGAAATACCCTGCCGGTACAGAGTTTGCTCTCTGTCTGACATCCGATTTTCTTATTGAGGAAGCGGATGGCTGGAGAGATGATATATGGGAAATCATGCGCATACGAAGCGACTGTTCGTTCTTTTTCTTTACAAAACGCATTGAACGTCTTGACGCCATGCTTCCGGACGACTGGGGTGACGGCTACGATAATGTAGCCATAGGATGCACGGTGGAAAATCAGGAACGTGCCGATTACCGTATGCCGATATTCCTTTCATTGCCGATACGACATAGGTTTGTCATAGTCGCGCCCATGCTTGAGCGGGTTGACCTTCGTCCGTACCTTGCGCCCGGAGTTATTGAGGAAGTGTCGGTCGGCGGGGAGTCAGGGAAATATGCGCGCGAACTTGATTACAGCTGGGTGACTGATATGCATGAACAGTGTAAGGATTCGGGAGTCGCATTCTGTTTTCACCAGACCGGATCATATCTTTTGAAAGATGGCCGACGCTATCATATCCCGCGTGAGCATCAGCATTCACAGGCTGCGAAAGCAGGTATAAATATACATATCGAACGACATAAATAGAGAAAATATCAGTGTGACGTCATCCCAATGCTTATCTAAAATTTCAGATAAGGAAAAAAATGGCTTAATGCGAAGATGCGGAGTGGTGTAAAAAATGTATATTTGCAGTTATGATTGATCAATCGGTATTTACTGGCCGAAAGGCATTGTTTCATACATTTGGCTGCAAACTTAATTTTGCAGAGACCTCGACTGTGGCCCGACTGTTTGCCGAAAAGGGAATCCGTCGTATACAGGCCGGGGAAACGCCTGATATAGTGGTTATAAATACATGTAGTGTCACAGAGGTCGCAGATAAAAAGTGCCGACAGGCGATACGTGGGTTTGCCCGGCGTTATCCCGATGCTGCAATTGTTGTGACCGGATGCTATGCTCAGCTTAAGAGTGAGGAAATAGCCGCGCTGCCGGGTGTGGCGGTTGTGGCCGGGAGTGACCGCAAGTTGCTTTTGTCGGATTATATTGACCGTTGGATGTCCGACCACGCAACTGTCCACGAGGTAACTCCGACAAAAGATATACGTACTTTTTCCCCCTCATGTTCTGCCGAGGATCGTACTCGCCATTTTCTGAAAGTACAGGATGGCTGCGACTATTGGTGTACTTACTGCACAATACCTATGGCACGCGGGCGCAGTCGCTCGGGTACTATTGCCGAGCTTGTCGCACAGGCTGAAAAGGTTGCTGAGGACGGTGGCCGCGAGATAGTGCTTACCGGAGTAAATATCGGCGATTTCGGCAAAGGACGTGATGATAATTTCTTTGACCTTATCAAGGCTTTGGACCGGGTTGAGGGTATAGAACGCTATCGTATATCTTCGATAGAGCCGAATCTGCTTACTGACGAGATTATCGACTGGGTAGCCGAATCGAGAGCGTTTATGCCTCATTTTCATGTGCCTCTGCAGGCTGGTAGCGATGAGGTACTGCGTCTCATGCGCCGACATTACGATACGTCGCAGTTCCGCCACCGGATGGAGCGTATACGCAATGCTATGCCTCATGCGTTTATTGGGGTTGATTTGATTGTTGGTGCCAGAGGCGAGACGGATGAACTGTTTGCACAAAGCCGCGATTTTGTCGACAGCCTTGACATAAGCCGTCTGCATGTGTTCCCATATTCCGAACGTCCGGGCACACGAGCGCTTGAACTTGACGGTGTAGTGTCTCAGCAGGAAAAGCATCGCCGTACCAACGAGATGCTTGCGATATCCGAGCGTAAACTTGCGGAATTCTCATCGCGTTTTGCCGGAACGGTGAGGCCCGTGCTTGCAGAGCATCCTCGTAAGGGAAAGCCTATGATGGGATTTACCGACAATTATCTGAGAGTGAGAATGCAGCCTGTGCCCGAGCTTGCTGGACAGGTGGTAAATGTGCTGCTTGGTTCTCCGGATAATATCGGGGAAGAAATTGAGGGCGAAATTATAAAGCCGTGACTATGAGAGAAAAATGGTATTATGGTCTGCTTGGAATTATTCTTGGTGGCATTGCCAGACTGCCATTCGGGGTTCTTTATGCCATAAGCGATCTGATATTCATCATACTTTATTATATAGTGCACTATCGTAGGCGTGTAGCTTATGAGAATATCCGTGCGTCATTTCCTGAGAAGTCCGATAAGGAATGTCATGACATATGCCGCCGGTTTTTCCGTAATTTCTCCGATTATTTTGTTGAGACTATCAAACTTGCTCATGTCAGCGACGAGCAGATTAAATCTAGGTTTGAGATTGTCGGTATCGAACATGTCGACCGGCTTTTTGCCGAAGGACGCAGCATCGCCATGTATTTCGGACATTGCGGTAACTGGGAGTGGGGCACATCGATAACATTGTGGTCACGTTTCAAGCCTTCTGATAAGATTGTCTATGCACAGGTATACAGGCCGCTTACTAACGAATGGTTCAACCGCTATTTTCTGATGTTGCGCAGCCGTTTCGGATCGGTGAGTTATGAAAAGAAACTCGTTTTCCGTGACCTTCTGATGCTGCGTCGGGCAGGACGTCAGGCGATAGTCGGCTTTATGAGCGACCAGAAACCGAGTGCCGGAGATGTCACTCATGTGGTAAAGTTTCTCAATCATCCCACGGCGATGATTACAGGTACGGAGACAATAGTGCGTCGTCTTGATATGGCTGCCCTATACTGGGATGTGGAGAAGCCCTCCCGCGGACATTATCGCATGACAGTGCGTCCTCTCACAGAGAATGTGTCTGAGTTGCCGGAATTTGCCCTTACAGACATGTATGCGCGTATGCTTGAGCAGACTATACTCCGCACTCCCGACATATGGCTGTGGACACATAAACGCTGGAAGTATGCTGTGGATTATCCTGAGGGATTCATAGATACTCTTCATTCTCAATCATTGAAATCATGAAGGAACATCATCCATCCACCTCTGTAATAATTCTAAACTGGAACGGCGAGGATATGCTACGCCGTTATCTTCCGGCAGTCTTGTCGACAACTGATTCGTCGGTTGGTGAGGTTATTGTGGCGGACAATGGTTCAACCGATGGTTCGGTTGACTTTCTTGCCGCTGAGTTTCCTCAGGTACGAGTGCTTTGTCTTGACAGGAATTATGGATTCGCCGAGGGATACAACCGTGCCATTTCTATGGTTGATACTGAGTTTGTGGTATTGCTCAACAGCGATGTGCGTCCGGCTTCAGGGTGGCTTGGTCCGCTGGTCGACTATATGAAGTCAAATCCATCGGCCGGAGCATGTCAGCCTAAGATTCTCAGTGACATTGAGCCGGAAAAATTCGAGTATGCCGGCGCATGCGGTGGCTTCCTTGACTGTAATGGCTATCCTTATTGTCGGGGACGTATTTTTGATACGATTGAATCTGACCAAGGGCAGTATGACAGTAATATGAATGTCGACTGGGCTTCAGGAGCGGCACTTATGGTGCGGCGCGACTTGTATATAAAATCCGGTGGGCTTGATGCTGATTTCTTTGCCCACATGGAGGAGATTGACTTGTGCTGGCGCATCCGGCTGGCTGGTATGACTGTCGGAGTAGTGCCAGAAAGCGTGGTATTCCATCTCGGTGGAGGAACCCTGCCACAAGGTAATCCGCGTAAAGTATATCTTAACTTCCGCAACAATCTTTTGCTCTTGCATAAGAACCTTCCTGACAGCATACGCCGTAGACGGCTGTTTGTAAGACGACTGTATGACACTCTTGCTTTTGCTATGTTTGTTGTCAGGATGGACTGGAAAAGCGCAGGAGCTGTGTTGCGTGCACATCGCGATTTCCGTAAAATGCGAAGTAAGTATACTACCCGTCCGCATGACAATCTCTTGTCGGGACATAATAATATAATCGCAGACTATTATTTGCACAGGAAAAAGAAATACAGTGATTTATGAAACATTTATCTCTCCTCCGTCCTTTTGCTATAACGATGGCATGTATGGCATCGGGTGGCGTACTTTATCCCGATGTTGTCGGAGATTATGCCGTAGGCCGAAAGGATGACGCTCTCAAGAACACACTGCACCGGCATTGCGGCCCTGTGAATATGGTTGATACGGATATCCAATGGTCCGAGTATCTTGAAATCATAGCCGAACAGCAAGGCGTGTCAAATGGCTCGGGCTCTGTAACCGACGCTGTCACGGGACATCGCTATTCATTGTCTGACGCACGCATGTCGCTTGCTCTTGCACATCCTGTCGACAAAAGCTGGTTTGGACTTCCCGCTGCTTACCGGTCACAGTCGTTAGCCGATCTATACAATTGTATTCTGACTTGTCCGGAAGTTATGAAGGCATGTGCGGCAGGGAACGGTTTTGCGTCGGTAGACGCAGCTTCTGATATTGTATATGGTGATGGATGGAGCAGAGGTGTGCTTCTCCTTGATGGATGGGATATACCTGTAATTGAGCCGGCCGATGCCATGAAGGGTCCCGTTGCCCGACGTATTCTATATATTGCCACCATATATCCATGCTCGATATGGAGTGGAGACGGAGTAAAGTTTTTCACCTCTGCAGAGTATCCGGGACTGACTGATTTTTCAATTGACACATATATGGACTGGCACAGACAATATCCCGTGACGGATATCGAACGCTCCGGCAATGATGCTGTCGAGGCGAGGCAAGGCAATCGCAATCCTTTTGTCGATTATCCCGAGCTTGCCGAATATATATGGGGCGAGAATAGGGGAGAGGTATATAATGGACAGGCAGGAAAGACTGATCCGCCACCGGCCACGGGTGAACAGCCTGTTGTCAAGTTACCTCTTCGAGGAGTCTACTCTGTGGCCGAAGATGTGTATCTTGATTTATATTCGCCATATGTTCCTGATAATGTGATGTGGAGTGTGGATGGTGCCGATGTGGAAAATGCGCGTATAGCTCTGTCGGAAATCGGTGTCGGAACCCATGAAATAAGATATCGCAATGCAATTGCATCTGGAAAACTTTTTATTGACATACGCCCATGAAAGCCTACTGCGTGTTTTCTTTAATACTCTGTCTGTCGTTAGTTTCATGCCATAGAAGCTACACAGTACCCCATGAGTCGATTTTTGATAATAAGGTCAATCCTCCGGTTGACCCGGATTATTTTGCTCTTGAGTTGGCCGACGGTTCTACACGATATGTATCGCCGGAATTACAGCTTCATTATAAGGATGGAGGTGTGCTCGTAAGGTACGACCGTAGGGATGACGGGCATGATGTCTACAGCATGATAGAATTATCTACCGGATATTCGGTAGAGTTTTCCTATGCGGCGACTTCTGTGGCCGGTCCGCTTTCCGATGCATGTCTGTGTGTCAACGGTAAAGAGATTAGAATCAATTCGGCGAAGGCTCACTGGATAAACAGCACGGGCGCGTGGATTGAAATCCTCGCGCCCGGTGGTCAGAATTATGTGTTTGTGGTGACAGACGTATAGCAGCCTTTATCTGCGTTTTGTTGTCACTTTTTCGTCGGCGAATCGATTGGGGAATGTAAGATGCACTTTAGGGCGCATCATTGCATATATAATCAATCCGACTCCAAGCAATATAAACGGTATGCTCAGTTGTTGTCCGATGTTGAGTGACATGGTAGCCTCACGCGCCACCTGATCGTTTTTGATAAATTCAATGAGGAAACGAGGCAGGAATATTCCTATCATGAACACTCCGAATATCAGTCCGGGACGTTCTTCGGCATTCTTTTTCCAATACATCCACATAAGCAGTCCGAAAAGGGCGAAGTAGCACAACGCTTCATAAATCTGGGTGGGATGTACTGCCTGGCCCTCGTAGAGCATATGCCATTCGCGGGAGCGCACAAACATGAATCCCCACGGTAGGGTTGTGGCGGTGCCGAAGATTTCGGAATTGAAAAGGTTGCCGAGTCGTATAAGACCACCTACAAGGGCTATCGCGATGACCAACCGGTCGAATGTCCATAGAGGGCTACGCTTGGTTACAAAAATAGAGTATAGGATTATGGCAATGATTATGGCGATTGTGCCGCCATGACTTGCGAGTCCACCCTCCCATATGTATAGTATGCGTATGGGATTTTGGCTGTATACATCCCATTCGTAGAAAAACACATGGCCAAGACGCGCTCCGACGATTGTGGCAATAACCACATAAATTAGCAATATGCCGAGCCATCGTTCAGGAGCCCCTTCATGTTTGAAAATTCGGGCTACAATCTCATAGCCTATTATAAAGCCGATTGCAAACATAAGTCCGTACCATCTTACGGTTATCGGACTGGATATTATGTCGGGGTTGGCGGCCCATGTAATGTAGTCGAGCATGCCGGTTGTTGATTGATAGTTGGTTGGGGTTAAATTGATATTTGTAGATGAAATTCCGTGCTATTGGGTTATACCAGATGGCGTATCAGTTCGTCGCGGTCGCCAAAGAGCATGTCGATTACAGGAATCTCAATCATGGTATATGCTCCCGGTCGTTCAATCATAGTCGCACGAGCCACTCCTACGAGTATCTGTGCTGTAAGAGCCGGATTGTTAATCGACATATTAAACTCAAACCGTTGGTTCTGGGTTGTGCCGGAAACACCTTTTCTCACCATGTTTACTCCATGGCCCATATCGCGGACATCATCGACAGAGGATACTGCCATCACGTGTGTCTCGTCGGATGAGAAATATGGGTCGGCTTTGACTGCAGCGGCTACTTCTTCAATTGATTTGGAGCCGTCGAGTTCTACATACACCATACGGCGATGTATGCCTGTGCCTAACGGAATTGTCATCGACAAGGCATTTTTTACGCCGTCTTTCGATTTCACCGCTACGGTATGGCCCATGCTCATGCCTGGACCGAAGTTGGTGTAGGTGATGCCCTTTGGTGCTGCCGCCTGCATGAGAGCTCTGACAATGGAGTCGCTGCCCGGATCCCATCCTGCCGAGATTATGGCTACCGATCCGTGAGCTTTGGCGATAGGGTCGAGTGTGGCACGCAGATCGGCGATGCCGGTATGGATGTCATAGCTGTCTACGGTGTTTATCCCTTCGGCAAGGAGTATGCGTGCGTGCTTTTCTACCTCTCGTGTGGGCGTGCAGAGGATGGCTACCTCGACATTGTCGAGCTGCATGGCGTCTGCTACTACAGGATAATCTTTGAGTTCGGCCGGCTGTTGGGCTTCTGGATTGCGGCGTACGATGCCTGCTATTTCAAAGTCGGGCGCTTCCTGAAGAGCCTCAAGTACATAGTGACCGATGTTGCCATAACCGATGATGGCTGCTCTGATTTTTTTCATACGTATACTATTCTTTAGAAGATAAAAAGGCACAGCGTGCCATATGATTTGAATATGGCGCGCTGTACTTAAGTCGGATGTTATTTTTTGTTTACGATTTCTTCGGTGTCTTTTGCAATCATCATTTCTTCATCGGTAGGAATTACGACAACCTTTACCTTTGAATCGGGAGTGGAGATGAGTTTTTCCTCGCCGCGTGATGCTGCGTTTACTTCTTTGTCAATCTTTACTCCGAGGTAGTTCAGATGGTCGCATACACGTTGGCGCAGTGGCTGCTGGTTTTCGCCTACACCTCCGGTGAATACGATGAGATCAACGCCGTCGAGCACTGCGGTATATGCACCGATATATTTGATAATGCGGTATATGTACATATCGAGCGCGAGTTTGGCGCGTTCGTTGCCTTCGGCTATTGCAGCATCTATATCTCGCATGTCGGATGATATGCCGGAAATGCCGAGTACACCGCTACGCTTGTTTATGAGATTGGAAATACCTTTGGTGTTGATGCGGTCTTTCTCCATTATGAAAGCTATGGCGCCGGGGTCGATATCACCGGCACGCGTCCCCATCATCAGTCCTTCAGTAGGAGTGAGACCCATGGATGTATCTATGCTCTTTCCGTCAAGAATGGCTGTGATTGAACCTCCGTTGCCGATATGGCATGTAATGATGCGCTGCTTTTCGTATGGCAGGCCGAGGAAATCACAAGCGCGACGTGATACATATCGATGGCTTGTTCCGTGAAAGCCATAACGACGTACTCCATACTCTTCATAAAGACGGTAGGGGAGTGCGTACATGTAGGCCTCTTTGGGCATTGTCTGATGGAATGCAGTGTCGAATACCGCTACCTGGGGAATACCGGGCATTAGTTCGGTGACTGCGTCGATGCCGGCCATGTTCACCGGATTGTGTAGAGGCGCCACATCGTAGCATTCTTTGATTTTCTCGATTACCTCCTCATCAATGAGCACGCTCTTGTTGAACTTCTCGCCGCCATGTACCACACGATGGCCCACCGCATCAATGTCTTTTAGGCTGGTGATACATCCGTATTCCTTGCTGGTAAGGAGATTGAGTATATCGTTTACAGCCTTGCGATGGTCGGGAATCGACTCTTCAATTACTTTTTTGCTTCCGTCGGAGAGCTTGAATTTCAAGAATGAGTCGGGCAATCCGATTTTTTCCACTCCGCCTTCGGCGAGCACATGTTTGTCGGCTGTGTCAATCAGCTTGTATTTTACGGAGCTACTGCCGCAATTGAGCACTAAAATATTCATTTTTTAATGATATGTGATTATGCATGCTTGGCTCCGATGGCCTGGTTGCATGTTATGATGATTGTCTTATAGATATCTTCAGGAAAACAACCTCTTGAAAGGTCGTTGACAGGAGCCGCGAGACCCTGCAGGATTGGGCCTACAGCCTGCACTCCGGCAAGGCGCTGTACGAGTTTGTAGGCGATATTGCCTGTCTCAAGAGAGGGGAATATCAGGACGTCTGCACGTCCTTCGAGCGCGCTTCCGGGTGCTTTCTGCTTTGCTACTCCGGGGACGAGGGCGGCATCGGCCTGAAGTTCTCCATCGACAAGGAGTTCGGGGTGCGATTCCTGAAGCATCTTTGTCGCCTCGATTACTTTCTCAACGCGTTCATGCTTTGCCGAGCCTTTTGTGGAGAAACTGAGCAGGGCGATACGAGGAGTGATGCCGGCAATATCGCGGGCTGTGTCGGCGGCTGAAAGCGCGATTTCCGCGAGCTGTGCTGCGTCGGGGTCGGGGATAACCGCGCAGTCGGCAAACACAAGTATTCCGTCCTCTCCGAAGGGAGAATTCTCCGGCAGCAACATCACGAATGCTCCGCTTACGGAGTTGATTCCTGGCTTTGTCTTTACTACCTGGAATGCGGCGCGGAGCACATTGCCTGTAGTGTTGAGCGCGCCTGCTACCTGTCCGTCGGCATCTCCGTTCTTAATCATCAGACATCCAAGATACAGAGGGTTGGCGGTCATAACCCGAGCCTCTTCAATGGTAATGCCTTTCTTTTTGCGGAGGTCGAAGTATATTGGAGCATACTTGTCAATGACTTTCTCGTCGGCAGGATTCACAATCCTGGCCTTACAGATATTTGTGAGCGACAGTTCAGCTGCTGCTGCTGCAATCTCCTTGGGATCACCGATTAATATTACATCGGCAATGCCTTCGGTGATTATACGGTCGGCTGCGGTAAGTGTGCGCGGCTCAGTGCCTTCGGGGAGCACTATTCTCTGGCGCTCCTCTTTTGCTTTTTTTGTAAGCTTTTCAAAAAGTCCCATAATATATGGATGGTATTTGGTTATGGATATATGAAGTTTATTTCACAATTGGTTGACCATTGGCGGCATGATATCCACCGTTTTCCAAACGGCAATGCAAATGTAAGGATAATTGGTGAAATACCGGTGTCGAAAAACCGAGATATTTCGCGCCCTGTGCGTCATGCCTGCTTTATTATGTCGAGTATCTGGCCGGCTGAGTTCTTGGTGTCGACTTTATTTATTATATGTGTTATGCGATGGTCGGTGTCGGTGATAAACGTAGTGCGTACGGTGCCCATATATTCCCGTCCGGCCATTTTCTTCTTTTGCCACACACCGAATGCCTGGTTTACCTCGGTCGATGTGTCGCTCAGCAGCGTGAACGGCAGAGAGTGTTTGTCGGCAAATTTTTCATGGCTTGCCGGGGAGTCCTTGCTGATGCCGATTATTTCATATCCGGCATTGCGCAGGTCGGCATATCCGTCGCGCAGAGAGCATGCTTCTGCGGTGCATCCCGGAGTGTTGTCTTTGGGATAAAAGTAAATTATCAGAGGCTTGCCTTTGAAATCGCTTTCCTTTACCATGTGGCCTTCGGCATCAATGCCAAGGTCGGAAGGTATCATATCGCCTATATTCATTGTATGTGGTTTTTATGTCGGGAGAGATGACAGTTATTTATAATGGCAAATATAGGTTATATTCACGAGATGACAAAAAAAATGTCCGTTCCGCCCTTCGACAGGGTGAAATCGGACTTAAGCCAAAAGGCATGATTTTGTGATTCTAAAGATAGTTTGTCTTATAGCGATGAGTCACAGCCAAATCAGTTATGACTGTGAGCATCGACCGATAGATTGTGCTTCACAGCGTAGTCATCACGGTCTGAGTTGCCTTTTTCTAAGTCCGAAGGTTGTATAGACTGCTGAGAAAACGACAACATGAGTCTCTATTCGAGTGCAAAGGTAGCAATTTATGTGGAATTAATGGTACAATTGGCCCTCTTTTTCGGTGGAATTTGTGTTAAATAACATGAACCGGATTTGTCGAGATATTGTGGCCGGATTTTATTCTATGAATGAATGGAGGTCGGAATGTGAATAAAGTCGCAGTATTTTGCTACCTTTGTACCCGAAAAGTAAAATAACGTGACATGAAAATATTAGTTACCGGGGCCAATGGCCAGCTGGGACGCGAATTGCGGGAAGTGCTTGAACGTGACTTTCCGGGTCAGTCTGTCTATACTGATATAGATGAACTTGATCTGACCGATGAACTTGCGGTCAAGCGTTTTGTCGAGGCCAATGATATAAGCCACATAGTCAACTGTGCCGGCTATACGGCTGTGGACAAGGCCGAGGAGGACAAAGCTCTTTGTTATAGGGTTAATGTAGAGGCTGTTCGCAACATAGCCAATGCGGCTTCCGAGACAGGAGCGAAAGTTATTCATATATCTACCGACTATGTATTCGACGGACGCGCTTATCGACCTTACAACGAGGCCGACAAGGTAAACCCGGTGTCGCAATACGGTACCACCAAACGACAGGGCGAGACAGCTTTGATTGCTCTTGCTCCTGATAGCGTAATTATACGCACTGCATGGCTGTATTCTCCTCATGGCCACAATTTTGTGAAGACAATGCTGCGTCTTGGCTCTGAACGCAACGAGATACGCGTCGTCAATGACCAGATTGGGGCGCCGACATATGCGGGCGACCTTGCCGAAGCGATTGGCAAGGTGCTTAAATCGCATCAGTGGGTGCCTGGCATATATCATTTCACCAATTCGGGAGTTGCATCGTGGTATGATTTCACTCAAGCGATTTTTCGTCTTGGCGGAGTATCCGGTTGCTCAATTATACCCATACCGACCGAGGATTATCCGACAGCAGCCACTCGCCCGTTCTACAGCGTATTGAACACATCAAAAATACGTGCTACATATAATGTCGAGACTCCATATTGGATGGATTCTCTTGACAAATGTATAACCCGTTTAAAAAGTCAGCAGTAATGGCAGGGTTAAATGATGAAATAAACCGCCGGCGTACGTTTGCCATAATCTCGCACCCTGATGCCGGAAAGACCACCCTTACCGAGAAGCTGTTGCTTTTCGGTGGCGCCATACATGTGGCCGGAGCGGTGAAGAGCAATAAAATAAAGAAGACAGCTACATCCGACTGGATGGAGATAGAGAAACAGCGTGGTATATCTGTGGCGACATCGGTGATGGGATTCAATTATGGCGATTACAAAATCAACATCCTTGATACGCCTGGTCATCAGGATTTTGCCGAAGATACTTATCGCACACTCACTGCTGTGGATTCGGTTATCATTGTTGTCGATGTGGCGAAGGGTGTGGAGCAGCAGACAAGGAAGCTGATGGAAGTGTGTCGTATGCGGAATACGCCGGTCATTATTTTTGTCAATAAACTTGACCGTGAGGGACGCGATCCGTTTGATATCCTTGACGAACTTGAAGCCGAGCTGAAGATTTCGGTGCGTCCACTTTCGTGGCCTATCAACATTGGCGCAAAATTCAAAGGCGTATACAATATATATGAGAACTCTCTGGACTTGTTTACTCCAAGCAAGACTCAGGTGACTGAACGTGTGGAGATAGACAGTATCGACGACTCTCGTATCGACGAGGCGGTAGGCGAAAAGGATGCGGCAAAGTTGCGTGACGACCTCGAACTAATCGAAGGGGTTTATCCCGAGTTCTCTACTGCGGACTATCTCGCCGGAAAGGTAGCTCCCGTATTCTTCGGGTCGGCCCTTAATACGTTCGGTGTAAAGGAGCTGCTCGATTGTTTCGTCAAAATTGCCCCCTCGCCAAGGCCAGTGTCGGCTCTTGAGCGTACAGTTGAACCGTCGGAGGATGCTTTCAGTGGCTTTGTCTTCAAGATTCATGCCAACATGGATCCCAACCACCGCTCTTGTATAGCATTTGTGAAGGTATGTTCCGGACGGTTTGAGCGCAATGCGCCTTATCGTCATGTGCGTTCCGGTAAAATAATGCGTTTTGCCGCTCCTACGGCATTTATGGCTCAGAAGAAAAGCGTTGTCGACGAGGCTTACCCCGGAGATATAGTTGGCATACCCGACACCGGTAATTTTAAGATTGGCGACACGGTGACTCAGGGCGAGGAGTTGCATTACCGCGGTTTGCCGAGTTTCTCTCCCGAAATGTTCAAATATATTGAGAACACCGACCCAATGAAAGCCAAGCAGCTTGAAAAGGGTATTCAGCAGTTGATGGACGAGGGTGTCGCACAGCTATTTGTCAACCAGTTCAACGGCCGAAAAATCATTGGTACAGTCGGTCAGCTTCAGTTTGAGGTGATTCAATACCGACTGCTTCATGAGTATGGAGCTACGGTCCGTTGGGAACCGTTGTCGATGTTCAAGGCTTGCTGGATTGAGAGTGATGATCCGCAGGCACTTGAGGCATTTAAAAAACGCAAGTACCAGTTCATGGCCGTTGACCGCGACGGGCGTGATGTGTTTATGGCCGACAGTAACTATGTGCTGCAGATGGCCCAGAGCGATTACCCAACCATACGCTTTCATTTCTCCAGTGAATATTAACAAGTTAACAATAATCAATACAAGTCTATATGTTAAAGACCATTCTGGCCATTTCTGGCAAGCCCGGGCTGTACAAGCTCGTAAGCAACGGGCGTAATATGCTTATCGTAGAGTCGCTTGCTACCGGTAAGCGCACTCCGGCATATTCTCATGACAAAATTGTATCGCTTGGTGATATCGCCATATATACTACTGATGAGGATGTGCCTCTGTCGCAGGTGTTTGATGCAATCAAGGTTAAGAATGACGGTAAGACGGTAGATATGTCATCTTTTGCCGATGACCACTCACTGCGCGCATACTTCAAGGAGATTCTTCCCGACTTCGATGATGAAAGAGTGTACACCAACGATATCCGCAAGGTGTTCAACTGGTATAACCTCCTTGTCGGTGCCGGAATTACCGAATTTGTGGATGCCGAAGGGCAGGGTGGCGAAGAAGCTCCTGCTGAGTAATGATTTTGAATTCATAGATTGTCTGATAAGAAGTCGGGCTAATCGGTAGTAAATTATCGGCGGAGCATTCCGGAGTGTATTATGTGTGATGCGCTCTGTGGTGCTCCGCTTGATAATATAATATATGCCATATATTTTTTGCCAATAAAGGTAATGAGTTCGGTAAATTTTCATAACTTTGTAACTCAAACTCCATCCGATCCCTTATGGCTCGTATTAATTTAACAGGCATGGGTGTGGCTTTGGTCACACCGTTTAAGCATGACAAGTCTATTGATTATAATGCTTTGGCCCGCTTGCTTGAATATCAGATAAAAAATGGTGTTGATTATCTGGTAGTGCTCGGCACGACCGCCGAGACAGCTACTTTGACAAGCGGTGAGAAAGCAGAACTGCGTGAGTTTATAGCAGAGCGTGTGGCTGGCCGCGTACCCCTTGTAATAGGGGTGGGTGGAAACAACACTATGGCTCTTGTAGAGGAACTGAATACAATCGACCTGACGCCGTTTAGTGCTGTTCTATCTGTCGTACCTTACTATAACAAACCGTCGCAAGAGGGTATTTATCAGCATTATAAAGCTATCGCAGAGGCTTCGCCTATTCCTGTGATATTGTACAATGTGCCCGGACGTACCGGAGTAAACATGACTGCGGAGACTACCTTGCGCCTTGCCCGTGAGTTTGGCAATATCATCGGTGTCAAAGAGGCGTCGGGAAATATCAATCAGATGGATGATATCATCAAAAACAAGCCTTCCGACTTCATGGTGATTTCAGGTGACGATGGCATTACGTTCCCTCTGCTTACTCTTGGAGCGGTAGGTGTGATTTCCGTCATAGGGAATGCTTTCCCGCGCGAATTCTCAAGGATGGTGCGGCTTGCGCTTGAGGGAGACTATCAGCGCGCTCTGACTATCCATCATCGGTTTACCGAGTTGTTCAGCCTGCTTTTTGTAGATGGCAATCCGGCAGGAGTAAAATGCCTGCTTCATGCCATGGGATTCATAGAAAACGAACTCAGACTTCCCCTTGTGCCTACGCGCATCACCACTTATGAACGCATTCGTCAGGTACTTGACTCTTTGGGCTAAGATGTAATGAGGCTTTCTGGTAGGATTGAACAATTTATCAAAGTTGGCGTTATAGAAATAAAACTTTTAAATATCTACCGTTATGGCTGAATTCAAAGATATTATCAAAGACAGTAAGCCGACGCTTGTCGACTTCTATGCTACCTGGTGTGGTCCTTGTAAGATGATGCACCCCATTTTGGAACAGTTGAAGGATAAGATGGGTGATAGTGTCACAATCGTTAAAATTGATGTGGATAAACATCAGGAGCTGGCACAAGCGTATAGGGTAATGTCTGTCCCTACTCTGATTGTATTCCGCGATGGTGACGTCAAATGGCGCGCTGCGGGTGTGCATACAGCAGAAGATCTTGAGTCAAAACTTAGAGAACAGATGTAAGTTTTTGTCTGCCAGCCGGATTTCAGGCCTATGTATTCAACTTATACGATTTCCTCGGTTCATGAATTGAATCGGGGAAATTATGTTTTTATGCGCAAGTTCGGATTCAGGGTGAGCCATTGACGAAATTTTGAGAGAATTACGATGAGAATTTTTGAATATCGACAAATAATCTGATTGAAAATGTTAACTTTGTAGTTGATTAGGGTTTGCTCCTAACTGTGGCATCACCCTTTTTCCAATCATTATTATTTTAATTATTTATACACTTAACCCAACCTTTCCGACCCATGAAAAGAAATGTCATTCTGGGTATGCTGGCTTCTACTGCTATATTTATGTCGTGCAGTCATGATAAAGTAACAGCCAGCTATCAGGTAATTCCGCTGCCGCAGGAGATAACTGCAAAAGACGGTAACGGTGCTTTCGCGTTGACGGACCGCACAGTGATAACCTATCCTTCCGGTAATGAGGCTCTCAAAAGCAATGCTGAACTGCTTGCCGGATATATCAGTCAACTTACGGGACACAAACTGAAAGTGACTGATACTCCAAGTGATGAGAATGCAATAGTGTTGCTTGACAATCTTGACGCTTCCTCACCTGAGGCCTATACACTGGATGTCACCCCGACTTTGATAACAATCAACGGCACTACTGCGGCCGGAAACTTTTATGGCATACAGACTCTGCGCAAGTCTATCCCGGAAAAGGGCGACCATGATGTAGAGTTTCCTGCTGTAAACATCTCCGACTCTCCGCGGTTTGCCTATCGTGGAGCTATGCTTGATGTATCGCGCCACTTTTTCCCGGTCGATTCGGTAAAGAAGTTTATCGATATGCTTGCTCTGCATAATATCAACCGTTTCCACTGGCATCTCAGCGAGGACCAGGGCTGGCGTATAGAAATCAAGAGCCGTCCGCGTCTTGCAGAAATTGCGTCAAAGCGAAAGGGCACTTGTGTGGGCCATGATTTCTCGACATCCGACTCGATACCTTACGGTGGATTTTACACACAGGATGAGGCGCGTGAGATTGTTAAGTATGCTTCAGACCGGCATATCTCTGTCATCCCTGAAATTGACATGCCCGGCCATATGGTTGCCGCTCTTTCCGCTTATCCGGAATTGGGATGTACCGGCGGACCGTATGAAGTATGGCAGCGCTGGGGCGTAAGCGAGGACCTGCTTTGTGCCGGTAATGACAAGGCCTATGAATTCATTGATGATGTACTTTCTGAAATCGTGGATATATTCCCGTCGGAATACATTCATGTCGGAGGTGACGAATGTCCGAAAGTGCGTTGGGAGAATTGTCCGAAATGCCAGGCCAAGATTCGTGAGCTCCGCCTGAAAGACGATGCAAAAGGTTCGGCCGAACAGAAACTCCAGAGTTATTTCATGCATCATGCGAGCGATTTCCTTACATCTCGCGGACGCAAGATGATTGGTTGGGATGAGACTCTTGAGGGTGGCCTTGCCCCGGGAGCGATTGTGATGTCGTGGCGCGGTGAAGAAGGCGCTAAGGAAGCCGCCCGTCAGGGTCACGATGCGATAATGACTCCGACCGGATATATGTATTTTGATTATTATCAGACTCTCGACAGAGAGGGTGAGCCTGATGCAATCGGCGGGTATGTGCCTGTTGAAAAGGTATATAGCTTTAACCCGACACCAGATGATATGACCGATGAGGAGAAGAAGCATATATTGGGCGTACAGGCCAACCTGTGGACAGAATACATACCGGAGTACAGTCAGGTAGAGTATATGGAACTGCCCCGTATGGCGGCTCTTGCCGAGGTACAATGGACTGACCCTTCAAAGAAGGATTATAAGAACTTTACCCATCGTGTACCGCAGTTGGCCGAGCATTATAAGGCTAACGGTTATCGCTATGCCACTCATATATTTAATGTAAATGGCACTCTTACCCCTAATCCCGAGACCGGAACTATTGATGCTGTATTCTCTACTGTTGACGATGCTCCTGTATATTATACACTCGATGGAAGTGAACCGAACGTATCTTCGACTCTGTATGAGAAACCTGTGCAGTTGACTCAGAGCGGTACCATTAAGGCCGTGGCAATCCGCAAGGGTGGAGCAAGCAAGATTTTTGCCGACAGTGTGACTTTCAACAAGGCCACAGGCCGCGCTATCACAATGGCACAGGAGCCTCATTCCCGATATCGTGCGGAAGGTGCCGCTACTCTTGTCAACGGTAAGTACGGTACAACTGCTTTTACCGCCGGCGGATGGCTTGGATTTAATGGCAGTGATCTTGATGCTGTGGTCGACCTTGGCAGTCCGGTTGATGTGAAGAATGTGGCAGTGCGCACCTTGGTTGATCACCCCAATTGGATTCTCGACGCCGAGAGCATCGAAGTCGGTGTCTCTGAAGATGGAAAAAAATATACAACCGTGGCTTCTGAGAAATATTCTCCGGACCCTCAGAATACACCTTCGGAGATACGCATTCATAATTTTGACTTTTCGCCTGTAAAGGCCCGCTATATCAAGATTGTGGCCAAGTCGGTCAAGCAGATGCCATCATGGGAGGGGCGTGCGAGAATCGGCGATCCCGCATTTATGTTTGTCGACGAAATTATCGTAGACTGATATAATATTGTACGTCAGGTGATTTTTTGTGTCTGAAACATGGAACTGCGACAACAGTCACTTACCCGTTACATCACTCCTCTTCGCGAGGGCGGCTCTCTTCCCGCCCTCGCAGAGGCTGATGATGGTTTTGAGTACGTAGTGAAATTCCGAGGGGCCGGCCATGGCAAGAAGGCTCTGATATCCGAGCTTATCGGCGGCGAGATTGCACGTGCTCTCGGCTTTCATGTCCCTGAACTGGTTTTTCTTGATCTTGACGAAAACTTTGGACGTACCGAGGGTGATGAGGAAGTGCAGGACCTGTTGAAAGCAAGCACCGGACTAAACCTCGGATTGCATTATCTGTCGGGCGCGTTTACTGTAGATCCCTATGTCAATGAGATTGACGATGATACCGCATCACGTATAGTATGGCTTGATGCATTTATTACCAATGTCGATCGTACAGTGCGTAATACCAATATGCTCAGATGGAATCGCGAGCTATGGCTTATTGACCATGGAGCGGCATTGTATTTTCATCATGCATGGGGAGATGTCGCTCAAGCTGCACTGACTCCGTTTGCCTATATCCGTGACCATGCATTGTTGCCTCGTGCGTCCATGATTGCGGAGGCAGACAAGGCTCTACGACAAAGGATTACCCCGCGTACGCTACAAAAGATTGTCGGGCTGATTCCTGACGAATGGCTGGATTGGGATGATACGACTCTGTCGCCGGCAGAGTTGCGTGAGGCTTATGCCATGTTCCTTACAACACGGCTTGCCAACAGTAATATATTCGTTAAAGAAGCTATCAATGCACGACAGAGACTTATATGAGTATGCAGTAATTCGCTACGTGCCGGACATTGAACGGGAGGAATTTGTCAATGTAGGTCTGGTAATGATGTGTAAACGGCGACGGTGGATGCGGGTCGACATTGTTGTGGACTGCAAGCGTATCGGTTGTATTTCGTCGATACACAGTTATGATGAGATTGCCCGACAGCTTAGCACGTTTACCTCCATATCTGCCGGTGAGAAACATGCGGGACCGATTGCAGCTCTTCCGGTAGAGGAGCGTTTCAGATGGCTTACTGCTGTAAAAAGCTGTTGCATACAGACATCACGTCCTCATCCCGGTTTCTCTGATAATCTTGAACATACTTTTGAGCGTCTGATGAACCGGTTGGTAAGATAGATTCCGTCCGGTAGTCAGTCTGCCGGAAGTCAGTTAATATATAATCGAGCCTGCCGATATGAAATATTCACCGGCAGGCCCGATTATTTATATGGTGTTCGTTAAACTCTTTTAATAATAGTTTGTTTTAGTTGTATAAATTAAAATCTCTAATGCATTCTATTATGAAAAAGTTCTTCTACCTTTTATGTGCTCTCCCGATGTTGCTTCTGGCAGCTTGTAGTGATGATGACAAGGTGCCGGAGTTTGATGTTGAGGTAACATTTGCTCCTGATGTAAATGTTGTGGACAATGTTATTACAGTGCCGCAAGGAGAGTCGTTCACTATCGAGTCGGTCCGACCGGTTAACAGTAATGCCAAGGAAATTACATTCGGCACAGTGACATATCAGATTGATTACGGTATGGGATTCCCGACAATGGCACAGCCTTATACCGTGACATTCAATACCGATGGCCTGCGTGTCGGACGCCATCTGCTCCGTATATTTATCGGTGTATGGGCCGTTGACTATAGTCCTGCCAACGCAATAGTATCATATTATCTTGACATCACAGAGCCGGAACCGGATGACACGACACCGGGAGGTGATGAGACCAATCCGGATGGTGAAGCAGCGGTTGTTGTGGTAGCCCACCCAAGTGTAAAGCCCGCATGATGATAAAAGTTTCATAAGGTATAAATAAGAACAAACCCCGCTTTGGAAGATGTGTCTTATCACTTCCGGAGTGGGGTTTGTCCTTATTTATGACCTTGTTGGCGTGGATGTCTGTTACAATTATGCTGGTGTGGCCGACATATCGTATTCGAATATTGCGCCGTTGGCAATATCGGAATGATTGAAGAATGGCCTGTCGAGAGTCTTGCCGTTTAGTTTGACTGATTTGATATACTTGTTGTCCTTGGAGTAATTGTTGACCTTTATCTCGATTTTCTTTCCTCCCGGCAGATTGACTACAGCGTGTGGGAACCATGGACGTCCTATTGAGTAAACCGGTACTCCTGGGCACACCTGATAGAAGCCGAGGGAGTTAAGTATATACCATGCTGACATCTGTCCGCAATCCTCATTGCCTGACAGACCGTCGGTGTCGGCCCGGTATTGTTCCTTAAGGACTTGATCGATAAGTTCCTGAGTGCGTTCTGGACGCCCGGCATAGTTGTACAGATGTATTATATGGTGGGATGGCTCGTTACCATGTGCGTACTGGCCAATCAGACCGGAAATATCAGCGGATACCAGTTCCCCCTCAAGTGTAGAGTCTGCATTAAACAGAGAGTCGAGTTTCTCTGCGAATTTGTCGGGGCCACCCATAAGAGTCATCAGGCCGTCTACATCATGAGGTACAAACCATGTCCATTGCCATGCTGTACCTTCGCAGTAGTCGTCCTCGCGGTGGTTGGATGCGCGTGGATTGAACGGTTCGTGCCATTTGCCCTTCTCGTCTTTTCCGCGCATGAAGCGTGTTACGGGATCAAAGTACTGACGGTAGGCCTCGCCTTTGACTGCGTATGAGGCAGCGACGGCTGAGTCTCCAGCTGCTTCGGCCAATTTTGAGATACACCAGTCATTGTAAGCATATTCAAGCCCCTTGGCTACTGATTCAAATTCTTTGTTCCAGGGGATGAAGCCCAGTGTGTTTTTATATTCTTTTGATTTGGGCATAAGCGCGAGTTTTACTTTCTCCGGTGTTATGATACCGGTAGTGTCGTAAACTGATGAACGTACGCCTGCGCGACATGCTTTTTCGATATCAAAATCCGCAATGCCTTTCGATACGGCATCTGCCATAAGGGATACAGCGTGATATCCGGTCATTGTGGCTGTGTAATTTCCGGCAAGTTCCCACATCGGGAGGAGACCACCTTCATCGTATTTAAGAAGAAGAGAATTTATAAACTCATTGTTGAGCTGAGGGTCTATGATTGTGAGAAGAGGATGGAGCGCCCGGTGGGTGTCCCATAGTGAGAAGATGGTATATACAGGCTTTGCCGTATCGCCTTGGTGTATCTTTCTGTCCATGCCAAGATAACGACCGTCGACATCCATGAAGAGTCCGGGTGCTATTGCGGCGTGGTACATTGCCGTGTAGAAGATTTCCTTATCGGTGTTGTCGGCGGTGATGTCGATGGTGGCAAGGTAGGAATTCCATTTGTCTTTTGCCGCATCCCGCACTGCGTCAAACTCCCAGCCGGGTATTTCCGCCATAAGATTCTTTTTGGCGCCATCCCAGTCAACAGCTGATACTCCTACTTTGACGTATACGATTTCGTCCTTTGAGGTATCCGGGAATTTTAGAAGGGCCTTGCAGCGTATCTGTTTTTCACCCTTGCTGTTCAGTACAGTGTCGTTGACGGTTTCATGGGTGAAGGGTTTTGAAAATACCGCATACATGGAGAGTTGCTGGTTGAATGCCCAGTATTCCGACATTTTATATGCGCGGATTGCTGTGTCACCCTCAAACTCGATTTTAATGTTGAGGTTTGTCTGGTTCTGAATCGAGTAGTCGAGATCGACGATAAAACCGGCATCGTCGCTCTGGGGGAATGTAAAGCGATATATCGCGGCTCGTTCGGTTGATGTAATCTCTGCTTTTACACCATATCGCTGTAGGTATGTGGAGTAATAACCTGGCCTGGCAATCTCGTCGGCATGTGAAAACTCAGAGGCAAACGGTCGATTCTGCAGGGTGTCCATCTGAGGATTGATTATCTGCTTTCCTACGGTAGGCATGATGAGGAAATCGCCATAGTCGGCACATCCTGTACCGCTCAGGTGGCTTTGGGTAAATCCGTTAATCAGTGAGTCGCTATAGTGGTAGCCGGAACAGGCATCCCATCCGTTGATTCTTGTATCAGGCCCCGGCTGTATCATGGCATGGGGAACAACCGGTCCCGGAAATGTGTGGCCATGGCCTCCGGTCCCGATAAAGGGATCGACATATGCGGTATAATCGGAATCACCATGTGTTCCGGAGGTACCACATGCCGCCGTAAGCAAGCCGAGTGAAATGGTAGTGATAAATAGTCTATTCATGGAAACGTATATTGAGATATTTGCTATAATGTATCTTGTTTGAGTTGCTCGACGTATTGGTCGATTTCCTGCATTTTACCGGGGATATTGATAGCCTGTGGACAATGCTTTACGCATTCGCGGCAACCTATGCAATGGTTTGCCTGACGCAGACGCGGGACAGCTCGGTCGTATCCGATCAGAAATGCCCGTCGTAAGCGATTATATTCAGGGTCGGACGAAGATGTCGGGACTCTGCCTTCATTGACACATTTGTTGTAATGAGAGAAAATTGAAGGAATGTCGATGCCATAGGGGCATGGCATACAGTATTGGCATGATGTGCAGGGTACTGTCGGAAACTTTACGAGATAGTCGGCCGCCTGATTAAGCATCTCCAGTTCGTCGGTTGTGCATGGCTCAAGCGGTGAGTATGTGAGCAGATTGTCTTGTAAATGTTCCATGTATGTCATGCCGCTCAATACTGTCAACACTCCTTCCGGCGTTCCGGCAAAACGGAATGCCCAGGAGGCGACACTGTCATCGGGACGGCGGCGTTTGAATTCAGCCATTACATGGTCATTGACAGACGCAAGGCGCCCTCCGAGCAACGGTTCCATTATTACGGCAGGTATGCCTCTGCGATGAAGTTCGTTATAAAGATATTCGGCATCCGTGTTTCGCGTATTCAACTGTTTGGCATGTTTCCAATCGAGGTAGTTGAGCTGTATCTGCGCGAAATCCCATTTGACAATCCCGTCGTCGTGCATTTTAAGCAGGTGGTCGAACACCTCGATTTCACCGTGATATGAGAAGCCGAGATTTTTTATTTTTCCGGCCGAACGTTCTCCGATAAGGAAGTCAAGTATTCCGTTATTTATGTATCTGTTTTCCCATGCTTCCATACCACCTTGGCCAATGGCATGGAGCAGCATGTAGTCGATGTAGTCGGTACGGAGTTCTTTCAGGGAATTTCTGTACATCTTAATCGATTCTTCGCGCGGCCATGTTTTTGGCGCGAAATTCGACATCTTTGTGGCTATGAAATAACTGTCGCGCGGGTAGCGGCTGAGAGCAATTCCAAGGGAGTGTTCGCTATTCCCTTTGCAGTATACAGGCGATGTGTCATAATAGTTTATGCCATGCTTCATGGCATGGTCGACAAGCCTGTCTACTTGTTCCTGGTCAATAATTTTTTCTCCTGATGCATCAGTAATCTCAGGCAGACGCATGAAGCCATATCCGAGTATGCTTACAGAGTCACCGGTTGATGGATTAATGCGCATAGTCATCGGACCGGTGGCGGCTCTGAATGATGTGGATGACTCTGCGTTATCGTTTAGCCCAATGCGGTCTGAGACATTTCTGCGACAGGATAACAATGCGGTAGATGCGGCTCCGATGCCAAGTGTCCTCAGAAATGTGCGGCGTGATATATTGTTGTCGGTCCCTTTATTCATCGATGTGTTTTGAAAATAACAGGTAACGGTTAGATATTACGATGTACCTCATGGCCTTCTACATAAATGGCACTGAACGGGCGTACCGGGCAGAGATTCTCGCAAGCGCCGCATCCGACACAGCGCTCGGTATCTATGGCAGGAATCTTTACTCCATTGGGTGCGTCCGCATCAACAGGTATCATGGCTATCGCTCCTGTAGGGCAATGTCTTGCACAATTGCCACAATGCACTCCTTCAGTCGCTGCGATACACCGCTCAGACAGCCATACCGCATGACCTGTCTGTATGGCTGTGCGTTCTTCCTTTTGTATTGGAATAATTGCTCCTACCGGACATACATTGCTGCATACATTGCATTCGGGGCGACAGTAGCCGTGCTCATAACTTATTTCCGGCTGCATGAAATGAGTCATGTCGGTCGATGGGCGAAGAACTCCATTGGGACAGTTGGTAATACAGAGCTGGCATGCTGTGCATCGAGTGGTGAAGTTCTTGTGGCTTATTGAGCCGGGAGGAGTTATCCTTACACGACGGCTGGGCTTCAGTTTGTCGGCAATTGGCGCAAGTCCGCCGTCAACACTTTTTTCCTGAGCTTTAATGGCAACAGTTCCTGCGAGAATCAGTCCGGCGGTAAGAAAGTCGCGGCGCTTGCTGTCAGGGCCTGATGTCGCCGCATATTCATGCGTTGGATACAATGTGCGCGGGGCATAAACAATAGCTTTTTTACTACATGAATCAAGGCAGTTCATGCATGCCACGCAGCGGGTATAGTCAATCTCTCCTTTTTTCGCATCAATGCACGATGCCTTGCATTTGCGGCTACATGCACCACAGCCTATGCATTTTGAATGGTCAATCATCGGGCGCATCCATGAAAAACGTGACAGATACCCAAGGATGGTTCCCACCGGGCATATGGTATTGCAATATGTGCGTCCTCCATACCATGCAAGAGTTCCTACGGTCAGCAGGGTGATTGAGGCAACAATCACTACAGAAATAGCCACTGTATAGTCGACGTGGTAGAACATGTAGCTGTCAGCCGGTTCATTAGCGGCGATGATATTGTTTGCCGATACATATAAAGGTTTGAAAATCGACGACATAATTCGTCCAAACTCGCTGTATGGCTCTATGAATGCCGCAATTGAAGCCATCCCGAGTATGATGAGACTCAAGAATATCACGAGCATCGCAATTCGTAACCATGTAAGCGGAGTAGAATATGAGTATCGTCTTCGAGGTCTTATAATCTGGCGTATGCGTGCTATGCCGTCCTGCATTATTCCCAACGGACATAACACCGAGCAATATATGCGTCCGAAGAGTAGGGTTGCGACCACTAGACCTATGATTACTATTGTGTTAAGCGATAGTATAGCCGGAATAAACTGCCATTTTGCAAGAAATCCCCAATATGTTGCCGCTATTCCGGTGACATCAAGGAATAGTAATGCCATAGCTGTAAAAACAACTACAGCCAGAAGTATTCTTATAGTCTTGAGATATTTAGCCAGCATGCAAGATTAAGTGTGATAATATAAATACGAGGTGAGCTTGCCGGTTATGGCAAGAGTGGATTGCTATTTAATCCGATAGGAGTAGCCTAATGTGACCATTATAGATGTGCCTCGTGATGCAGAGAAAGTGTCCTTGCGCTCGTCGGGGAATATGTTGCCTATGCCGAAGTAATAGCGTCCTTCCAGATGTATGCGGTGGCGACGTTTTATGATGAATTCAATACCAGCACCGGCCGAAATGCCGTAATCGAATTTTTTTGTAGGCTCCATCCATAGTTGGTCGGTTTCTCTGTTTGGCGGGAAGTCGGGTATATTTGATATGTTATGGACATCGAAATTCGATGAATAGCTTGTGCCAATCATATATCCGAATTCCGGGCCAAGATTAAAGAATCCATTTACATGGCGCCCTCCGAAAAAGATATTGGTAAGAAGTGGAATCTGAATGTAATCAAGTTTGCGCTCGAAAGAGAAGGGATATTCCTCGAAATCTTCTTTCCAACCGCGTTGTTCGTAATTAATTTCTACAATAAGACCGAAATTCCGCTCTTCCCAATAACGCAGTTGCAATCCGGCCATCTGGCCCATGACCATAGATTCCTTTACGCTTGGAGTAAAGGACATTTTAGACATGGTCACCCCGGCATGCCCTCCAATAGAAAATTTCGAGTTGTAATGAGCCTGTGCCGATGCTGAACCATGTGACAATGCTATCACTGCGGCTGCAAGCATTGTCATATAGCGCAATCGGTGTATTATGCTGATAAGTCCTGCCATTATAGACTGATTTTCTCTGTTATGCCGGAAGGCCGGAAGTTGACAAGATATAGCGCTTTGTTTACAGACCCTGCATTACTACTGTCGGAGGCAAACCGGAAATCACTTTGAATACCACTGTATGGCATAGTGCCGGGGAAAGGCTCTGAGTTGTTTAGCGAACGGATAAGGTACATGCCGGCATCAAATCCGAGAATGCCTTGTACCGGAATCGCATTCATCATGGGTGTTCCGTACCAGCGTGAATATTCTGCGGTCAAATCTTTTGTGCGCAGAGAACTTTCGTCGTTGTAGAACCGTGAATATATGGTCGTGTTCATGAAGCGCATGTTCTCAAGGGCATCGCCACGGAATGTTATCCACTCGGGGTAGCCGAACAGACGTGCGGCATTGTAGTCATTAAGACTCTCTTTGTATGCTTTCAAAGTGCTGATAATGCGTGAGAATTCAGTCTGGGTGCCGGATGATGGTATGAAAATGTATTTTTCATCGGCAGTGAGTTTCTCCAGATCAGCCTGGCGCAGCATGCCGGAGTAGGTTACCTCAACTATTTTTCGGCCATCGGCCATTGCCTTCGAACGTAGGCGACTTTGAAATTCGGCTTTATCGGTCTTTCCGCCTTCCTGGGGTACAAGCAGTACCAGTGCATAGTCGGGATATTCTTTCAGGATTCCGGACACAGCAGTATCATACATGTCGGAGTGAGGGATATTGGCCTGCATCATGGCTGCATTGTTGTGGTAAAGTGTGCTCTTCACTGCAAAAGCATTGAACACTTTTGCACCGTTTTCTGAGGCGAATGATGCGATGCGTCCTAATTGCAGGTCGTCATCAGGCGCGATAATTACGGTTGACTTGGCAACTTCCGGGTGAGAGAGTATTGAATTTACCGTATCAATACTTGCGGCAGTATCATACGCCGAGATTATGAGCGGATTGCCGTGATTGCGCAGTGAATCGGCCGCAAGAAGGAGCCCACGGTAGAATTCCGTGTAAAGCTGGGCCTGCTTGTCGGGCTGTTGTGCCGACAGCATGAACGGTAGCATGACTGTCATGCGCAGTGTGTCAGGCCGGGATGCGATATCGGCCATAGTGGCTTCCGAGGGGGGTAGTAATGTCGGATCCTCTACCTGGGGTGCCGACATGTTGTTTCCATAGGAATTTTTTGATTCAATGGTGTCGCCTGATGCTATGTTTTCAACATAAACAGTGGTGGTACTTGCTGTAGTGAAGACAGGTGACTCGTAAGTCGAGGCTGTCGTTGTTGTGTTTTCGGGCTCGGTGGCATCGGCTGTAACGGAATATTCCGATTTCGGCGTTGAATATACAGAGGTAGAGGCCGGGGTTGACAGGCTTTTCGGAGTATATTCATATGTAGGTTGTGGCTCTTTAGCCGGGATGGTAAGAACGGTACCATATTTTAGACCGACAGTCTCCAGCCGAGGATTGGCGGCAATCAGATCGGCTTCCGAGATGTCATACTGTCGGCTGATGCCATATATGGTCTCTCCTTTTTTTACAAGATGGCATGAGACGGTTGTGTTTGCAGGTGATGTGACATTGTTTGCCGGAGTCGATTGCTTCGACTGATGTTTAGGAGTTGACGGGAGAGCATCTACCTCATCTTTTGGGAAATAAAGTGTCTGACCTGCACGGAGTCCGTCGGCTACCGATGGGTTGTAATGTATAATCTGAGCCTTGGTGAATCCGAAACGTCGAGCGAGGCTATATACAGTCTCTTTGGGCTGTACCTCATAGTAATAGCATACATTTCCATTGACCATGCGTGTGGGCAGGTCGAGTGCGGTTGCATAAAATGTAGCGCCAAATACGGCGGCGGTAAGAACAATCCTGTTGCGGAAGTTGTGGTAGTTCATTCTGCAAATGGTTGGGTATGTGAATGGTAGGAGAGCCAATATTATTATGGCAAAGTTAAGCATTTTTTATCTCATATCATTGCCGCCCCTTATAAATAATGTGAATTATCAATGACCGGAACTGTATGCAGAGCAGATAACAAGATAATAGCCACAAAGCGCATACTTCGGGGCTATTATCTTGTAGGCGAGATGTAATCATTACCTGATGTGGGGTGTCAATGACCGAACGATTGTTGAATTTCATGTCAGTGAAAATACTTTTTCATGCAATGAATTAAATGAAAAATTGTGATATAAAATTATTGTAACGGTTGTAAAGATAATTAAATTTGCATTATTTTAAAATAATTTCCATTGTTCTTGTTAATTATGTTGCACAATGATTTTATGTAGTTGTTTTGTGGCTTTCCATCGGGATAATATGAGTTGCAATGTAGTCGTTAAAGGATTAGAATTTAGTACTCCAAATAATTTCCATATAATATGATAGAAAGAAAATATATACTGCGTATGGCTGTAATAGCTATGATAGGGTGGTCTATTGTTTTTGGTGGTGATAATGAGCTACTGGCAAAGAAGCCGTTGCAGAAACGTGGTGAATATGAGTTTACATTTGATATGCCTAAATATGTCGAGGATTTAAAGAAGGAACTTACTTATCCTATGGCATGGGGAAACTCTGATGAAAAAGATTTTGAAAGTTGGCGCATGATGGCTCGGGAGAAGGTCTTGGAATGCATGATGACGCCACCTAAGAGAGCTTCGGCAGAAGTGGAAATTGTCGCTACGGAGCGCAGGGAGGGATATGAGGCCCGCAAAATACGTTTTAATGTCAATGCATATTCACGCATTACAGCATATCTCCTTGTCCCTGACGGAGATGAACCTCATCCGGCTGTGAATTTGCTTCATGACCATGGCGGACATCTGTTTATCGGCAAGGAGAAAATGATCAGGCCTTTTGGTGAAGATTCGGTAGTTGTGGCCGATGCCGACGAGTGGGCCGACCGGCTTTATGGTGGGCAGTACTTCGGTGATTTTCTCGCCCGCAATGGTTATGTGGTATTCTCGGCCGACGCTCCTATGTGGGGTGACCGTGGGCGCGAAGAGGGCGTTGATCGGTCGAAGTATGATATTATTGCAGGGAATATGATGATGCTCGGACGCAGCCTGAGTGCGTTTATGACCTACGACGACATAGCATGTACGGATTTGCTTGCGACGTTTCCTGAGGTCGATTCGGAGCGTATAGGTTGTGCAGGATGTTCGATGGGAGGCTATCGCAGCTGGATGCTTTCAGCATTGAGCGACCGCATAAAAGCCGGTGCGTCGGTGTGCTGGATGGTGACTACTGACGTGCAGATGTCGGTCAAGGATCGAAAGCGAGAGTATGGCGGATTTGCCAACTGTATCCCCGGGTTAAGGCAGTATCTTGATTATCCTCATATTGCTTCGATAGCGTGTCCGCGGGCCATGCTTTTTATCAATGGACGTCAGGACCATCTATTCCCGATTGACGGTGTCGAGGATGCTTATTCCGAGATGCACAAAGTGTGGGACAGCCAGAATGCAGGACACCGCCTTACCACTGAACTATGGGATATCCCTCATTCGTGCGGTAAGGCGGTGCAGAGTCGTCTGTTGGAGTTCTTTAACTCTAATCTGTAAGGGGCGACAATCTCTTAGAAACTGTTTGAATTTATATGATACCGATTTTGAGAAGGATTGTCAGATGGATTTTTGCTTGTGATGATGGAGTGTAATCGTAGCTACATGACTGAAGAATAAGCAAAAAGATCCCGACAAGTCTCTCAAAAGCAGAGTAATATGAGATTTAAACAGCTTCTTAGAGCTTGTTTAATAATAAATGTTGCCGACAGGGTCGTATAGCTTGAGGCGATTTTCGACATGTGCCGAAGGAGTGTACTTTATGTACATGACTGAGGGTCATGGCGAAAAGCGGCCAAGATATACGAAATAAGAGGTAGCTTTATAACCTATACAATCTCTTGCCTGCTTGTAAGGTAAATGTAAAGATATATCAACGATATGAAACGAATTACTTTCTGTCAGTCATTCGCCGGCATATTTCCGCCCGTTCTTCGGTCGTTATGGAACCCCATAACGACCGAAGAACGGGCGAAATTATACTCGCCGACTGACCGCCCTGACGGTAACATTTATTATTAAACAAGCTCTTAATCCTCAAGATAGAATACAATGGTGGATACTACACGTACTTTTTTGAGGTAGGGAGTATAGGGGTCGCGGTCAGATATGTCAAACTGCCCTTGTGAGGCTGTCTTGATTTTGCCGAGCCGGCTCTTTGAGTCCGCTGCGAATTTATCGGCAGCTTCTCTGGCATTGGCTGTAGCCTCTGCAATCATGCCGGGTTTGATGTCGTTAAGAGCTGTATATTCATAGATTGTGCGGTATTCATAGTCACCGGCTGTTATGGCAATGCCCTGCTTAAGCAGTTCGGTCTGACGTGAAATGAGTTTGTTGACTTTTTCAACGTTGGGAGATGTAACAACAACTACAGATGTTACATTGTAGCGGAACGGCCGGTCGTTGGAACCGTATCGTTCGGCCTGGAGGTCCAGAATCTGGGGTGGTTGTACAAGTATTTCGTCGGCTGAAATGCCGTTGTCAGTCAGAAATTTGCTGATTTTGGCTGTGTTTGAAGTAATCTTATCGTATATTGAAGTAAGGTCGTTGCCCACCTCTTTGCACACTATAGGCCATGTGACCTTGTTGGCCATAACTTCTTTTTCGGCAAGGCCACGTACGGCTACCACTCGGTCGCGATAGGCGAAATTGTCGATGCCACTTTTGATAAACACTCCGAGGAAAAAGATGCCGGCTGCAATCAATAGTGCGGGCAGAATTCGTGTCAGAATTTTCATTTGTATAGAATGTTTTAGTTGTGAATATATTGGGTTGTTTACTTTATTTAATATGACAAATGGACTGTGCTAAAGTTTATATCGAGTTTTATAACAAAAGTTAATTTCAGCTTCGCATATTTGTTATGAAAAAACTCTTATACCGTCAGCATAAAAAAGTTTTTTGCTATAAAAACAGTCTTATCTTAAACTAAGATTATACTGACGGTGTTTCATCTGTAAAATTAAGAAATTCTTTAAAGATGAAAAAATTATTTTTGCTGCTGGTAATGGCTATGGGGTTGATTGTGACTTCATGCGGTCCGGATGTAAAGCAGATTCTTGAAAAGCCGGCGCAGGAAGTTGGCACAGAAGATGTAAGCAAGCTAATCGCTTGTATTGAGGAAATAAATGTGCCTGCTCAGGAACATATAAAAGCCCAGGCCTGGTCATCTCTTGTCGATTTTGTCGAGAGCAATCAGGAGAAGTTCGATTTGGCGGCTGAATGCTATGCCAAGCTGAATACACTTGGCCCGGAGCAACTGGTCGATACTTCAGCCCATGAGGCCATGCAGCAGTTTGCAACTCTCGTATCTGTGCTTGCCGCTCATCAGATGCTTTCGGCGTCGGCTTTTTGATTGCAAATAGGTCGATGTCTTTTGAAATGTATGCAGTGATGCTTATCTTTGTGGGTGAAAATCAAAAAGCATACATTTATTATTAAACGAGCTCTGAATCATGGAATTTATCAAGACGCCCATCAATGGAGTGGTCATAATAGAACCGCGGATATTTAAAGATGCCCGCGGATATTTCTTCGAAAGTTTCTCCCGCCGCGAATTTGAAAATGCTGTAGGTCCGGTTGATTTCGTTCAGGACAATGAGTCCATGTCTATGCGCGGAGTTATGCGAGGGCTTCATTTCCAGCGGCCACCGTTTACGCAGGCAAAACTTGTGAGATGTGTGGTAGGCTCAGTGCTTGATGTCGCTGTAGATCTACGGAAGGGGTCTGCGACCTACGGAAAGCATGTGGCAGTGGAACTTACCGCAGATAATCACCGACAGCTTTTTATTCCGCGTGGCTTTGCACATGGCTTTGCCGTGTTGTCGGATGTAGCGATATTTCAATACAAGTGTGACAATTATTATGCCCCTCAGGCCGATGGCGGGATTTCAATTGCAGACGATTCGCTGGGCATAAACTGGCGGATAGACCCTTCGCAGGCCATTTTGTCTGAAAAAGATATGCATCATCCGTTGCTATGCGATTTTGACTCCCCATTCTGATTGGCTAAAGGATATATAAAAGATACTGATGCAAATGGAAAAAACATCTGCATCAGTATCTTTTTTCGATGTATAACATTATCCAAGCATACCGCGCATGGAGTCTTCGAATACAGATAGCGCGGCTTTGGCGCCTTCGCCCATGGCGACAACAATCTGTTTGTATGGCACGGTTGTAACATCTCCTGCGGCATAGACGCCATTGACAGAAGTCCTGCACCGCTCATCCACGATGATTTCGCCGGATCTGGTAATTGCAATACTGTCTTTAAACAGAGAGCTGTTTGGCACGAGCCCGATCTGAACGAATACTCCCGACACCGGATATACTGTCTCTGCACCGGATACTCTGTCTTTGACTTTTATTCCGGATACGTTCTTTCCATCACCGATTATTTCGGTCACTTGTGATGATACATGGATATCGATATTGTTCATATCGGCAGACTTGCTCTGGAGTACTCCGTCGGCTTTCAATGTGTCAAGAAACTCGAATACATCTACATGCGGACACATCGCGGCAAGATCTATGGCGGCTTCTATGCCGGAGTTGCCACCTCCGATAACAGCCACACGCTTGCCTGCATAGAATGGACCGTCGCAGTGGGTACAGAATGCCACCCCGTGTCCGATATGTTCCGATTCGCCGGGGATTGACAATTTTCTCCATCCTGCTCCTGTGGCGATAATCAAGGCTTTCCCTTTGAAAGTCTCATTTCCGCAAACAAGAGTCTTCTCGCTCCCGGTCACGTCAGCCGAGTCGACATTGCGGTCTTCAAATATATCAATGGCGTATTGCGAGAGATGAGTCTTGAGGTCGGCGGCAAGCTGTGGGCCGGTTGTCTTCGGAACTGAGATGAGGTTCTCGATATCCATGGTCTCGCGTACCTGTCCGCCAACGCTTTTGGCGATTACTGCGGTATTGAATCCTTTCCTTGCACAATAGACTGCCGCCGCAGCGCCGGCCGGACCTCCTCCAAGTATGATTACATCATATTCACGTGTAACAGGTTGCAATGCGGTGTTGTCGGAGAAACCGTATACAGATTCGAGTTTTTCAAGCAAGTCTCCAAGCGAAGAGCGTCCTACGCTGAATGGCTTGCCGTCGGCGTATACACTTGGTACTGACTGGATGTTAAGTGGCTGTACGAGTTCCGGTACTACAGCTCCGTCTATTACCGTATTCTGAACGCTTGGATTCAGTATGGCAATGATATTCAATGCTTGGGCTACATCCGGACAGTTGGTGCACGTGAGGGAGACAAATGTCTGTAAGTCAATCGGGCCTTTCAGAACTTTAATACGGGAGGCAAGTGTCTCATCCGGGAGGTTTTTGCCCTGACCGTCGGAATTCAGTATCGCAAGCAACAGTGTGGTGAATTCGTGGCCATTCGGAATTCCACAGAACTTCACGCCTGTCGGTTGTCCGTTTTTTACAATCTCAAATGTTGGCGCTTCGGCTTTGTCGTTTGACTCAACAACGGAGAGATGCGGGGATGTAGAGGCTACATCGTCAAGAAATGATTTCATCTCTGATGACTGAGTCGCATTGTCTGATTGCTGTAGTAGGAAAACGATATCTGATTTCAGATTTCCAAATATCGATTTCAGTTGTTCGATAATATCTTTGTCAAGCATAATATCAATTATTAAAAATCCCGGCTAAATTTTATTAACCGGGATTGCTTAGGATTATTTTTAGATTTTGCCTACCAGGTCGATATTCGGTTTAAGTGTCGCCTGTCCCTGTTTCCATTTGGCCGGGCATACCTCGCCATCGTGTGTGGCAACAAACTGTGCGGCCTCCACACGTCTGAGCAGTTCTTCTGCGTTACGCCCGATGCTGTTGTCCTGTATTTCTACGAGTTTAATCATGCCTTCGGGGTTGCTTACAAATGTGCCTCGATATGCCATCCCGTCCTCCTCAATCATCACTCCGAACGCGCGGCTAAGAATGCCGGTGGGGTCGGCAAGCATAGGATATTGGATTTTCTTAATACTGTCGGAGGCGTCATGCCATGCTTTATGTACGAAATGAGAGTCGGTACTTACAGAGTAGACTTCTACGCCCAATTCTTTAAACTTGTCGTATTTCTCGGCCATATCCTCCAGCTCGGTAGGGCATACAAATGTAAAGTCGGCCGGATAGAAGAAGAATACTGCCCATTTCCCGAGCACATCCTTGTCTGTGATAGTTTTGAACTCTCCGTTGTGATATGCCTGAACTTTGAATTCAGGGATATGAGTGTTGATAATTGATTCCATAAAATGTCAGGTTGTTAATGTAATTATTAATTTGATTCGCTTGATAAACGTGCGTTTTGCCCGGCATGTTCATGTCTTATGGAATGATTAAGATTAATTAAAGGCGGGTTTAACAGATGTCAAATAAGATATATTGCTGTCTGACTGTAATGGAACTGTATGCCAAATGTATACGGGTATATTATATGGATGGTTGAAAAAATTTGGTTAAATTATGGGAATGATTACAGACGTCGCCCTTCCCGAATTATTCGGGAAGGGCGACCGGTACATTAATTATGATGTTGATTCAATCTATTGTGCGGTTGAATCAACGGATAGCAAGCACTTCGATTTCAACAAGTACATTTTTAGGCAGTGTTTTTACCGCGACTGCTGAGCGGGCCGGATAGGGAGCTGTAAAGGCTTCGGCATATACTTCATTCATAGCGGCGAAGTCGCCCATGTCGGCAAGAAACACGGTAGTCTTGACGACATCGGATAGAGTCAGGCCGGCAGCCTCAAGGATGGCAGAGACGTTGGCGAGCGACTGTCGTGTCTGTGCGGTAATCCCTTCGGGAATTTCTCCTGTGGCCGGATTGATGGGAATCTGTCCGGACGCGAATATCATGTTGCCTTTCTCGATAGCCTGGCTGTAGGGGCCGATGGCTCCCGGTGCTGATGTTGTAGAGATGACTTTTTTCATATTGTTGAATTTTAGCGCATGTTAAAAGAAGTCTGAAGAACTCTTTTAACATGCATCAGTTTTAAAACATGCTCTTAATGGTGTTGATGAGCGGGTGTCATCCGCATTTTGATGTGCCGCATGATGTGCATATGAGGCATCCCTCCTGATATATGAGTGTCTCGTTTCCGCAGTTGGGGCATTTCTGTCCGCTGGCTTTTGTGCCGTTGGGAAGATATTTTTTGAGCGCACGCTCCACACCCATTTTCCAGGTGTTGATCGACTGGCTGTCAAGTTCGAGTCCGCCGACAAGTTTAAGCACCTGGTCGATAGGCATGCCGTAGCGCAGTACTCCGGAGATGAGCTTGGCGTAGTTCCAATACTCCGGGTTGAACTTGTCGCTCAATCCTTCGATTGTTGTCTTATATCCGCGTTTATTAATAAACCGGAAGTCATAGCGTTTGTTGCCGTGGTCGTCAACAGCCTTTATTATTTTGCCTTTCGTCACGCTTTTAGGGCAGAATATTCCGTCTTCGTCATCGGCAAGACCGGTAAATATCTCGTAAGGACGTCCGTCGACAAGACCAACGAATGCAATCCATTTCTCTTTGTTATTCTGGAACCGGATTACATCGGCATCAAGTTCTACCGGGCGTTTGGCTACATGAGGAGCGTTGGTGACCATCGGCGATACTTCCGGAGCAGCGGTCTTTTTTGAGATAGACACGAGCACGCCTGAACGTGACCCGTCGCGGTATACTGTGCATCCTTTGCACCCTGCACGCCATGCCTCGACGTATAGCTTGCCTACCAGCTCCTCGGTTACGTCGGCGGGCAGATTGATGGTGACAGAAATGGAATGGTCTACCCATTTCTGCACACGGCCTTGCATGCGCACCTTCTCAAGCCAGTCTACATCATTGGCTGTGGCGCGGAAATATGGCGACTTTTCAACCAGCGCGTCGAGTTCCTCCTGTGTATAGTTGTCGCGGCGCTCAATGCCATTGGTCTCCATCCACTCTATAAATTTAGGATGGTACACAATGTATTCTTCAAATGCATCACCTACATCGTCGATGTAGTCAACATGTACCTCCGGATCGTTGGGATTCACTTTGCGTCGGCGCTTGTATACAGGCAGGAATACCGGCTCTATTCCTGATGTGGTGCGTGTCATCAGTGATGTTGTGCCGGTGGGGGCGATGGTCAGGCAGGCGATATTGCGCCGGCCGTACTTCTTCATCTCGTTATAAAGTTCGGGATCAGCCTCTGCCAGACGCTGTATGTATGGATTGCATGCTTCACGGCTTGTATCGTATACCTCGAATGCTCCTCGCTCTTTGGCAAGTTCGACTGACGAACGATATGCGGCAAGCGCCAGTGTGCGGTGTACCTTTTCTGAAAAATCAGTGGCTTCTGTGGTGCCGTAACGCAGTCCGAGGGCCGCGAGCATGTCACCTTCAGCGGTAGTGCCTACGCCTGTACGGCGGCCTTTGAGTGTCTTGGAGCGTATTTTCTCCCAAAGATGGCGTTCAGTGCCCTTTACCTCTTCATTTTCGGGGTCGGAGTCTATTTTTGCAAGAATCTTGTCGATTTTCTCTGTCTCAAGGTCGATAATGTCATCCATTACCCTTTGGGCCTTGGCTACGTGACTGCGGAATAAATCGAAGTCAAATTCAGCCTTTGGAGTAAACGGATTTTTGACATAGCTGTAGAGATTTATGGCAAGAAGACGGCAACTGTCATAAGGGCATAACGGAATTTCGCCACATGGATTCGTGGATATGGTTCGAAATCCGAGGTCGGCATAACAGTCGGGTACGGACTCGCGGGTAATCGTATCCCAGAATAATACTCCGGGCTCTGCTGACTGCCAGGCATTGTGGACAATTTTGTGCCATAGAGCCGATGCGTCGATATCTTTTGTCACATCCGGGTGCTCTGAGCTGACAGGGAATTGCTGGGTATAAGCGGTGCCTTCAGTGGCCGCACGCATGAAGTCGTCGTCGATGCGTACACTGACGTTGGCGCCGGTGACTTTACCTTCGGTCATCTTTGCGTCGATGAAAGCCTCACTGTCGGGATGCTTTATGCTTACCGACATCATCAGCGCTCCGCGACGACCGTCCTGTGCGACTTCTCTGGTTGAGTTGGAGTATCGTTCCATGAATGGTACAAGGCCGGTCGATGTCAATGCGGAGTTCTTGACAGGGGTTCCTTTAGGGCGGAGGTGGCTTAAATCGTGGCCGACCCCTCCGCGGCGTTTCATGAGCTGTACCTGTTCTTCATCGATTCTAAGGATTCCGCCGTAGCTGTCCGATTCGCCATCGAGTCCGATTACAAAGCAGTTGCTGAGCGATGCTACCTGATATTCATTGCCAATGCCGGTCATCGGGCTTCCTTGGGGCACGAGATAACGGAACTGGTCAAGAAGTCCGAACAGCTCTTCGTGGCTCATCGGATTAGGGTAGTGGCTTTCGATGCGTGCGAGTTCTTTAGCGATGCGATGATGCATATCGGCCGGAGTTTTCTCGTAGATGTTGCCGAATGAATCTTTCAGAGCATACTTTGTTACCCAAACGCGTGCTGCAAGCTCGTCACCGTTGAAGTATTTCAACGTGGCGTCTTGAGCTTCGTCAAATGAATATGTCTTTTTTTCGTCCACAATTAAGGTATATTAGTTGGATGTTTTTTGATTTGTCGGGTTTGTACAGCTTGCGGATACATGGTGTGTGTATCCATACGAAAAAAGGAAGCCGTTGGTTTGTGACAAGCGACTTCTTTTTGTGTTTTTTGAGGTAGCACCGATTAATGAAAAAGGTCATCTAAGAATTACCGTGCAAAATTCAGCATTATTTGCGTCTTGTCCAAAAAGTTTCATGAAAAAAATGCGTGGTGTTGATAAGTTTTCCAAAATAAAAATATAATATTCTGAAATATAGAGTATTACCTGATTGCTAAGCGAAGTGATGTTGTTGATTTTGGTAATTTGTGTTGATAAAATCACTTGTCGACATCTCTAATCAACGAATGTTGACAAGCGATGATGCATTGGCCTATATACATGTAGCCATTAGCATGTGAAAGGAATATGCGTCTTAAAAAAGTTGTGGCTGTTATTTCCGATTCTCAGAAGATATCGCTATATTCGCATAAACTTTTACAATAATGGACTTGACCGCAATTGACAAATATTTCGCAACGCGTGCAACAGTGCGTGCATATACAGATAAAGAGATTGACCGGAATCTTTTGATAAATCTAATCGAACTTGCATCCCATGCTCCTACTACCGGAAACATGCAGCTTTATTCTGTAATTGTATCGAGTACTCGGCAGGAGCGTGAGGCTATTTCTCCTGCACACTTCAATCAGCCGCAAGTGACATCGGGAGCCGGAGTGGTGCTGACATTCTGTGTGGACATAAATCGTTTCTGCAAATGGTGCAGTATTAATGACACCGAAGCCGGATTTGATAATATGCAGGCTCTTATGTATGGCGTGCTTGACTGCTCTATATTCGCTCAGCAGTTTAACACTCTCGCAGAAATGCATGGCCTGGGATGTTGTTATCTTGGCACAACACTGTTTAATGCACCTTTGATTTCTGAAGTCCTTGGCCTTCCCGACCGGGTGATACCTCTTATTACTCTTACAGTGGGATATCCTGCCGCATCTCCGATGATTTCCGATCGTCTGCCGGTAAAGGGTATTGTGCACGATGGACTTTATCATGATTATTCCGGTGATGACATCCGAGGGTTATATGCGGAGAAGGAGGCATTGCCTGAAAATATAGGTTTTGTCCGTGAGAATGGCAAGAACACACTTGCCCAGGTATATGCCGAAGTCAGGTATCCGCGTGGTATGAACGAGGAATTTTCCACATTGCTGAATGACTATCTTGATAAAACCCTATTTAAGTCTGATTGGGTGAAGCAGGAGTAGAAGATGATGGAACAGGAATTTTCTTCAGGTCTGCTTGAAAATGCGGTATCTCAGCTGTCGCGCTTGCCCGGCATAGGACGTAAGACCGCATTGCGTCTTGCATTGCACCTTCTTCGGCAGGATGAACAGACCGGAGTCGAACTGGGCCAATCTATAATTGACCTGAGACGTGGGATATCTTATTGCACATGCTGCCATAACATATCGGAGCAGCCATTATGTCCGATCTGTTCGGATGCTACACGCGATACTTCGGTCATTTGTGTGGTTGAGAGCGTTAAGGATGTGATGAGCTTCGAACGTACCGGACAGTACCGCGGGTTGTACCATGTGCTTGGTGGCCTGATTTCGCCGATGGATGGTGTCGGGCCTGACGCTTTGCAGATACGTTCGCTCGTCGAACGTGTGAAAGGTGGTTGTATTTCCGAGGTAATCCTGGCCTTGAGTGCAACGATGGAAGGAGAGACCACCAACTTTTACATATTCCGGCAACTCGGTTCTGTTCCGGTAAAAATCACGCAGCTGGCGCGAGGCGTATCCGTAGGCAATGAGATTGAATATACCGATGAGGTCACTCTTGGTCGTTCGCTCGTGAACAGGACCTTGTTTGCTGATTCGTTTGCGAAAAGATAAGAAATAAATTCTAACAGTCACTAAACTTAAAGAACTATGGCACAATTGCTGAATGACGGTGTAGTTGCGCTTCGCGCTATCGAGCCTACCGATTTGGATGTACTTACCTCATGGGAAAATGATACATCCCTGTGGGAACTTGGGTGTACGCTGGCGCCATATTCACGCAAGCGTCTGTGGGATTATATTGAAAATTATCAGCCGGACATATACATAGCACGTCAACTTCGGCTTGTAGCGGTAGATCTTGCAAGTGGCACTCCGGTCGGCACTCTTGATTTCTATGATTTTGATCCACATAACCGTAGGGCCGGGGTAGGTGTGCTGATAGATCGTGAGTGGCAAGGGAAAGGGTATGGCAGAAGGATGCTTGAACTTGGGATAGACTATGCCGGACGATTTATCGGGATGCATCAGCTTTGGGCGATTATCCCGATTGATAATTTGCGCAGCCAGTCGTTGTTCAAGGATGCCGGATTTGACATCTGCGGTCGCTTGCGTTCATGGCTTCGTCGCGACCGCAGTTATGTAGATGCGTATGCTTTTCAGCGTTTGTTTGAGTCATGAGGTTTCCTTTTGCTCTAATCGCTACAATGGCTGTGACTTTGGGCATGCCCGGTCGTACAGCCGCAATGGCCCTGGATATCGGGCGACAGAGAGAGAATGGGCCGACGGAATGGGCTATTCCGCACATATCAGCAGCGCATGTGCGCACCGAACCGCGCCATGGCGCGGAAATGTCGACACAGGCTCTGATGGGGTGGCCTATTGCCGTGCTGGAACGGTTGCCTGATGGCTGGAGCTATGTTGAGCTTCCTGACGGCTATCGGGGATATGTTATTGACAATTCTCTTACTTTTGTGCCGTCGGACAGTATTGCGTACTGGAATGAGGCTCCACGCGTCATAGCTACTAATGTGTTGCCGTATATGGCATATGATTCTACTGGAGTAGCTGTCTCCGATATAGTGCAGGGTGATATACTTATAGGAGTATCATGTGACAGTATTAATACCGACGTTATGCTCCCTGACGGGCGGCGTGCAATTATTCCATCGTCAATTTGCGTTGCCGTTGACAGATGGGAACGTAATGTGGCGTTTGCCGAACGTGTGCTTGATACCGCTCGGTCGCTTATTGGTATCCCGTATTTATGGGGAGGGGTCACGGCCAAGGGGATGGATTGTTCAGGGCTTACACGTCTGGCGTATCTGTCGGAGGGTATCATGCTTCCCCGCGATGCTTCCCAACAGGCTCTTGCCGGCATAGAGATACAGCCTGAAGATGTGGCCGACGGTGATCTTCTTTTCTTTGCATCTGAGAAAACCGGTCGAATCAATCATGTGGCTTTATATGCAGGCAACGATATGATGATTGAGTCGGCTGGCCGGGTCAGGCTGTCGGCAGTCCAATGGGCAAAGGTTGTGTCGATTCGGCGTGTAATCATGTGAGCCGGTTCGGATATGAGAGCTCTTAAATGACGAAAGCCGCGACATCATGTCGCGGCTTTCGTCATTTAAGATATTCTGCTTATTTCTTAGGAATCGGTGGAGGAGTGGGGGCGGTGTCTGATTCCGGAGAATGGCGGCAGGACTGCTGTGTGTCGGATGTGTCTTCCTGCTTATGCTCCGCAGGTGTGTCGTTGTCAGATTTGCTATCGGCATCTTTGTCGTCTTGTTTCTGCTCAATCTGCCGTGCGGCAAAAATCTCGTCCGTGCGCGACACCCATGGGCGTTTTCCGAAAATTTGTTCGACATCTTCAGTGAAGATTACCTCACGCTGGATAAGAGTCCGGGCGAGTCTGTGATGTCCATCCGAGTGCTTGCGAAGAATCTCTTTTGCACGCTCATACTGCTCGTTGATGATACGCGATACTTCGGCGTCGATATCTTTGGCGCGTTCCTCGCTGTATGGTTTGGAGAACCCATACTCTTGTCCTGTGGAGTCGTAGTAACACAAGTTGGGCAATCTGTCGCTCATGCCATAGTAGGCCACCATTGCGTAAGCAAGTTTGGTGACGCGTTCAAGGTCGTTTGCGGCACCGGTGGATATGTGCCCTATGAAGAGCTCTTCTGCGGCACGTCCGCCCAGCGTAGAGCACATCTCGTCGAGAAGAGCCTCGGCCGGGGTAATCTGGCGCTCTTCGGGCATGTACCATGCTGCTCCGAGTGCTTTGCCTCTCGGCACGATTGTCACTTTGATAAGAGGTGACGCATATCGCAGATGCCATGAAATGGTTGCATGTCCGGCTTCATGTATTGCTATAGACTGCTTCTCCTCGTCGGTCGTAATCTTGGAGCGTTTCTCCAAGCCTCCGATTATGCGGTCGACAGCATCGTTGAAATCTTGTTTTGTGACGGATTTCTTATTATGTCGGGCTGCAATAAGGGCAGCTTCGTTGCATACATTTGCAATGTCGGCGCCGGAGAATCCGGGAGTCTGGCGGGCGAGAGTCTCGACATCAAGGGAGTCGTCGGTGCGAATGTTGCGAAGGTGGACGTTGAATATTGCCACGCGGTCATTCAAGTCGGGAAGGTCAACATATATCTGTCGGTCAAAGCGGCCGGCGCGCATCAGAGCCTTGTCAAGAATATCGGCGCGGTTGGTGGCGGCGAGGATTATGACTCCGGAGTTAGAGCCGAATCCATCCATCTCAGTAAGCAACTGGTTGAGTGTGTTCTCACGCTCGTCGTTGGCGCCCATGTTCGGATTACGTCCGCGAGCCCGTCCTACGGCATCAATCTCATCGATAAATACTATGCAAGGAGCCTTTTCTTTGGCCTGTCGGAAAAGATCGCGTACGCGCGATGCTCCTACTCCGACAAACATTTCTACGAAATCGCTTCCCGACATTGAGAAAAACGGTACATTGGCCTCGCCGGCTACAGCTTTGGCGAGAAGAGTCTTTCCGGTTCCGGGAGGGCCTACAAGAAGCGCTCCCTTTGGAATTTTACCTCCAAGGTCGGTGTAGCGCTGTGGATTCTTCAGAAACTCGACAATCTCCTCAATTTCGGTCTTTGCCTCAGACAGGCCTGCGACATCCTTGAATGTCACCTGTATAGGGCCATCCTTGTCAAATATTTTGGCTTTGGATTTGCCTACGGAGAATACACCGCCACCGGCGCCGCCATCTTTTCCTGACATGCGCTTGAGCATGAACAGCCAGAAAACTATTAGCAGTACCATCGGACCAATCGTCCAGATCATTCCGGAGAAGTCGGTGGCTTTCTCAAACTTCACGTCTCCGGTAAATGTTCCGTTATTTTTCCACTCGTCGATTTTGTCCTGCAACTTGTCGGCGCTTGGTATGTCGGTGAGGATTTTGGCTTCCTGACCTGTGCCTTGGGTGAACTGGCTCGGATGGAAAATTTTCGATGCCAGCGAGTCGGTCAGATATGCCTCGGCTTGATTTTTGTTAGTAAATACGACAATACGTTCTACACCACCTCCTGTAACGTATTTTTCGAAGTTGGAGTAGCTTACCTCTTTCGTTATCGAATTGTCGTCAAAATAGTACAGGGCTGCCAAGAACAGTATGATTACGGCATACATCCAGTACATACTGAACTTAATTGTCCGGTTCTTAGGTTTCTTGTCCATTTATTTATATATTGAAGTACAAGAGAGATTTTGTGTAAATTCAAGTCCGGAGTCAGTCTAAATCCGGAATTTCTGTGATTGGGGCGTCGCTCCATAATTCCTCGAGATTATAATGTTCCCGGACGTCGGGTAGGAAGATATGGACAAACACGTCTCCGTAGTCAATGACAATCCACTGCGAGTTCTGATATCCGTCGTAGTTGTAAGGCTTAGCTCCGCAATGTTCCTGCACGTATTCACGCACACTGTCGGCAATTGCATCGACTTGAGTAGGTGAGGAGCCTTGGCAGATAATGAATGTATTGGCGGCAGAACCCTCTATGTGGCTGAGATCAACAACGGCTATTTTTTTGCCTTTGCGCTCCTGGATTCCCTCGATTATTAATTTTATAATTTCTGATTTGTGAGTCATCTTATGTCTATTGGAAGAATCGTTAATTTTAACACAAAGATAAAACAAATTTCTGACTTTGCAGCAAACTTACATATATAACAACAGTTAAACCAAAAATGTCGGAAAGATGTTGGGCGTAATGTGAAATTTTTAATTCGAGTCGGTTAAATCCTACTCATAGCGCATTGATTTGGCCGGGCTGACAGAAGCAATAAGGCGTCCAGGAATTAGAAGCACACACCATGCGATTGCAAATACGCCGACATTAAGTGCGATTATTTGCCAAAGGTTGATTTCTACCGGTACGAAATCAAGATAATAGGCATCGGGATCAAGCGGAACAATATGGAAATGCTGTTGCAAAAGCATGAGACCAAGTCCGATTGCATTTCCGATAATCATGCCGTATGTCACAAGACGCCGGCCAAGAAGAGAGAATATGTGTGTCACTGACTTATTGGATGCTCCAAGCGCTTTTAGAATGCCAATCATGCGCACTCGTTCCAGTATTATTATGAATAATGATGATACAAGTGTGAATCCGGATACCAGTCCCATCAGCAGCAGTATCACGATTACATTTGTGTCAAGCAATGCAAGCCAGTTGAAATACATCATGCCTGTCGATGTTACAGCCGATATGCGATACATTCCGTCGAGGCGTCCTGCCCAGGCTTCACGCATCATAGCTTCCTGTAGCTGTAGTGCGCCTTCGTCAATGTTGTCAGTATCATTCATGTAAAGGTCTATGCGATTACCCTGAAGAGTATCAAGACCGTTTACTCCCTGGATGAATTTAATAGGGGAGTATGCATATATTTTGTCGTAATCCGAGAAGTGTGTATCGTATATGGCGGCTATCTGTGGACGTCTTGTACGTATTCCTTCGTCGGTAAAGAAATACGTAAAGACCCGGTCTCCACGGTTAAGACGTAGCTTTTCAGAAGTAATCCGTGATATTACGATTGAGTTCTCAAATGAGTCGGCCGGCCAACTGCCGTCGATTATTGATTCCTTTATGAAATCTGTTCCTGGGCCCGGAGTAAGTCCGCGCAGTACAATGCCTTCGAAGTCGGAATCGGTCTTTATCACCGCAGGGTGTTCCATCACGAGTTCCGCATCGTGGAATATCCCGGTGCCGTCGATAATGTCATGTAGCTGTGGGGAAAATGTCAGTACCGAGGTGGTCTTTGAGTCCTCGGGAATATAAGTGGCATCAGATGCTGCAAGTATTGATACATGTGCGTCAAAGCCCATGATTTTTCTGCGGATTTCGTGCTTGAATCCGGTCACGATACATAAAGCAGCCATCATTATGGCCATTGCCAGCGCTATGCCGGAAATGGCCATAATGATGCTTGTCGCTGTGCCGCCTCCATATCCGGAGAGACGCATGCGTGAGGCTATCAGGCGTTCATATGTCATGGCGCGGCATATGGTTGTCAAGAATTGCCAATATGGCCCGGATATGCTTTCAGGGCTTCCTGTAGCACTTTCATCGCTTTTGCAAGATCATCTTTGCAGAGCACGTATGCCATTCTGACTTCATCGCGACCCATGCCTTCGGTTGTGTAAAATCCTGATGCCGGAGCCATGAATATTGTCTGTCCTTCGTATTCAAATTCTTCAAGACACCATTCACAGAACCGGTCGGCATTGTCGACCGGGAGTTTGACTACCGTATAGAATGCGCCCATCGGAATCGGGCTATAGCATCCGGGAATCTTGTTGAGCTGGTCAATAAGGAATTTACGTCGGTCAACGTATTCGTTGTATGTGGCAAGCATGTAATCCTGAGGGGTGTCAATTGACGCTTCGGCTACAATCTGTCCGAGAAGAGGAGGGCTCAGACGGGCCTGGCAGAACTTCATTATATTTTTCTTCAGTTCCTGATGCTTGGTGATAAGGGCTCCGATACGTATTCCACATTCGTTGTATCTCTTTGATACAGAGTCGATGAGTACAACTTTGTCTTCTATGCCCGGGAGATGAAATGCCGAGATATAGGGCGCACCTGTATAGCAGAATTCGCGGTATACTTCATCGGAGTATAGAAACAGGTCGTATTTCTTGACCAGGTCACGAATCTGGAGCATCTCCTTCATCGTATACAGGTATCCAGTAGGGTTGTTCGGGTTGCATATCAGAATGCCTTTGGTCTTAGGCGTGATGAGTTCCTCGAACTTCTCAATCGGAGGCAGGGAGAAACCCTCGTCGATGGATGAGGGCACCGTTATGATTTTTGCGCCGGCCGAAATGGCAAATGCCATATAATTAGCATATGCTGGCTCCGGTACGATAATCTCGTCGCCCGGATCAAGAGTTGCCATGAAGGCAAAAAGTACAGCCTCGCTTCCTCCGGTAGTGACGATTATGTCGTCCGTATCGACTTCAATGTTAAAGCGGTGATAATATTGACGGAGTTTTTCGCGCAGCGACAGCAATCCCTCCGAAGGACTGTACTCAAGCACTTTTCTGTCGATATGGCGCAATGCCTCTAATCCTTCCTCAGGGGTGGGTACATCAGGCTGACCTATGTTGAGATGGTATACCTTTATACCGCGTTCTTTAGCCTTATTGGCCAGTGGAACAAGGCGACGTATAGGAGAAGCCGGCATCTCGGTGCCGCGCTGTGATACTTTTGGCATGATTCTATGTAATGCTTAGAGATTGTGGAGATTATGGCCCATCCGGTCTTTTTTAGTGCGCATGTAGCGAAGGTTGTATGGATTTGGCTCAATTTCGATGGGAACATTCTCAACGACTTCGAGTCCATAGCTCTGCAGGCCGACGCGTTTTACCGGATTATTTGTCATAAGGCGCATCTTGCGCACGCCGATTTCTCGGAGTATCTGAGCGCCCACTCCATAGTCGCGTTCATCAGCGAGATGACCAAGGCAGACGTTTGCTTCGACGGTGTCCATGCCATTTTCCTGGAGTTTGTAGGCTTTCATTTTTTCCATCAGACCGATTCCTCTGCCTTCCTGATTGAGATAGACCACGGCACCGCGGCCCTCTTTTTCAATCATCTGGAGCGCTTTGTGGAGCTGGTCTCCGCAGTCGCAGCGCATGCTCCCGAATATATCTCCGGTGGCACAGGATGAGTGTACTCTTACGAGTGCGGGTTCGTCGCTGCCGGCCAGGTCGCCTTTTATTATTGCTATATGCTCAAGGCCATTGCTCTTCTGCTTGAACGGAATCAATCGGAAATGTCCGTATTCGGTAGGCATGTCTACCTCGACGCCTTTCTCAACGAGCGATTCCTGCTTCAGGCGATATGTAATCAAATCGGCGATGGATATCAGTTTCATGCCCCATTCATCGGCTTTCTGCCGCAGTTCTGGCAGGCGTGCCATTGAGCCATCGTCGCTCATAATCTCCATAAGCGCGGCGGCAGGCTGTAGGCCGGCCAGCCGTGCAAGGTCTACGGCAGCCTCGGTATGCCCCGAGCGCCGCAGCACTCCTTTGTCCTGGGCATAAAGCGGGTTGATGTGGCCAGGGCGACCGAATGTTGCCGGTGTCGAATCGGGGTCGGCAAGGGCGCGTATTGTGGCTGCACGGTCATGGATGCTTACACCAGTGGAGCACCCTTCAAGTTTGTCGACAGTGACTGTAAACGGAGTCCCGAGCACTGAGGTGTTGTCAGTAACCTGGTGCTCAAGCTCGAGTTCTTTGCAGCGTGATATCGTAAGCGGAGCACAAAGTACGCCTCGGGCATTTTTCAGCATGAAATTGACCTGCTCGGGTGTAATCTTTTCTGCCGCAACAATGAGATCGCCTTCGTTTTCTCGGTCTTCGTCATCAACTACGATTACAAAACGTCCCTCGCGGAAATCGGCGATGGCTTCATCGATTGAGTCAAGTCGTATATTATCCATTTCGTATAGTATTTCAGCTTTAACTTTCAGTTGGTAAAACAGTATTGGTATGAGGGGGAGTGTTGAGCAGTGAAATCAGTTCGTTGTCGGTCACTTTTATATGTTCGAGCTGTTCACGCAAATGGCGTTGCTGTTGAAGTCCGATTATATAAAGCGGAATGCCGACCGGGAACAATATGATAAACATCCAACTGAGCAACTTGTTGGACGACGGGTGATAAAACCATAGGCTGAGCAGTTCGGGCAGTTCCATGAGCTTAAGTATTATCAGACGTTCGCGTGAGTTGGAGAGGTAGTCGACCATCTGCTCCAGTTCTGCTCTGATTGTGTGGAGCCGGATGCTGTCATATCCGTTCTGCCAGTATTGTAAGTAGCTCTGTCTTGGTGGATTGCTCTGCAAAAAGTCGGAAATAAGTGTGTTGAGATTGTTTATTTTGGATATGGCAACGGACAGGTCGACCTCATTTATGACCACTTCCTTAAGCTCAAGTTTGCGCATCTGGCTTCGGCCTATGAGTTTGCGGAAGAAATTGGCATAGGCGTCACGATTAAATACAGCCGAGTCATTTACCGCTTTATATGTAAAGAATACGCCTAATGGCAATAGGACAAATGTAGACAGCCACATGCCTTCCCATACTTCAAGCCGGCCTTCGCGGGCCATCTTGTAGCCGGTATTATCAATAATATAGTAAAAGATAAACAGGAATACCGATATTACCAGAGGCATTCCGAGGCCGCCTTTGCGTATGATGGCGCCAAGGGGCGCTCCAATGAAAAAGAATACAATGCATGCCATGGAAAGAGTAAACTTTTTCATGAGCTCAATGGCGTGACGGCGTATTACACGTCGGTCGTCATTCATTGTATATGACCGGAATTCAAAGTCCTGGCGGGAACGCTTGGCTTTGTCAAGAGCCTGATTGAGGTAGCTTTTGGTGAATGCCGGATTGGAGCCTGAGAATATCGAATCGAGATTGAGCGGGGCGACCATGGCCACAGGAGGCTGGGGGATAGCTCGCATGCCGGTGTCGGTCGACTCATACTTATAGTAACTTAATCCGAAATAGCGTTGTGTCTTGATATCATGACCGTATACATCGCCTACGCTGTCGACTCTTGCTGTCACTGAGTCTATGGTGGCCTGTAGTTCCGCTATGTTTTTCCCGACATACTGGTTGCGCATTCCGCTTTCGTCCATTCTGTTGAAGTTGGCATCAAAAGCGATAAGCACCTCTTTGTCATTGAATGTCTCACGGCGATATGGAACATTCTGAGAGGAGAATGTAGATCCCTGTTCCCTAAGATTCTCAAACTGCTCACCGTTCCAAAGGTTTAATATAAGGTGCGATTTGTCATCAGTCATGCTTATCTTGCCTGAATCGGCATAGATTATTGTGGCATTTTCGGTGCCTTTTGACACGTTGTAGATGAGAAGATCGTTCAAAATCCCGGTTTCGCGGTCCTTATGCTTCACATAAAGGTTAAAGCCGGTAATCTGGTCGTAAAACACCCCTTCCGGTATCTCCAGCTCCGGAGATTTCTGTTTCATTGAGTAGAGCAGGGTATACATTTTTGCCTGGGCTACCGGCAATACATTGTTCTGAAAAAAGAACGCTCCTATTGCCACGATAACCATAAGGGCAATCAGCGGGCGCATGGATTTGATAAGCGACACTCCGGAGGCTTTCATGGCCGTAAGCTCAAACTGCTCTCCGAGATTGCCGAATGTCATGAGTGAGGCCAGAAGAATCGCAAGAGGCAGAGCCATCGGCACCATCGTAAGGGCCGCGTAGAAGAATAATTCGCCGATTACGCTCATTTCCAGGCCTTTGCCTACAAGGTCGTCAATATATCTCCATAGGAACTGCATCAATACGATAAAGAGGCATATCAGAAAGGTCATGACAAACAGCGGCAGAAAGCTCTGTAGCATGAATAGATATAGTCGCTTTATACGTAGCATATCAGATGTTGGTGGATGTTTAAATCGGTTAAATCAAGTGACAAATTTAAGCAATTCCGATTAACTGAGCAAATCGAAAGGGAAAAGCAATATTATTAAGGAGCAATGATGGACTCTGGCGATGTGTTGATGTTTCATATAATGAGAAATGGGGATGATTGGATTCTTAAATAATAAATCCGGTCATCCCCAATGATGTCGTAGTGTGGCAATTATGTCGCAGGGTTATTGTAGCCTATAGCCTTTATTGTTGATTTTAAGCGAAGCATACATGATTGTGGCCAGAGCGATGAAAAGGCCGATACTGCCAGTAAGCAATGCGTAGGTCTCAAGGCATAAAAGCACATATATGAATGTGTAGATTATACTAAGTACTATCCCGATTGTGATAGATACGCGCCTTGACTGTACGACGCCGAGCATGTAGATGCTTATTAGTCCGATTGTCATTATTGCAGCAATCAGATAGCTGAGTCCGAACTGCATATGCTCTGACAGCGATAGCAACAGGGAATAGAATAGTATGAGAGCGAGTCCGATGAGAAGGTACTGGAACATATTGATTGGGTGCTTCACTATTATTTCTGCAAAAAGTACGGAAATGAAGGTGAGCAGCACTACGATTATAGCATATTTCATGGCACGTGATGTCTTCTGATATCGATCTACGGGAACGAGCATGTTGGTGACTACGGCCGAACGTGATATCTTATATGGTTTATCGCCTATAAATGACTGGGGATAGTCTCGGTTGATAGAGTTGACAATCCATTTGGCAGAGAAACTGTCGACCTCAATGTTGCGTTCGGTAGGGATTACCATTCCTGAGAAGGATGGCGACTTGCATATTCCTGCCATTGAAATCGTGCTTTCGGCTCCGATAGGAGTCACTCCTAACGATTGCGATCCTCTGATATGCATGATAATAGAATAGGGAATGGTGGCCGATGCGGTGGAATCGATGGAAATTGATGCTTGCATGCATCCTGATGTCGATGAGGTGTAATCATCGATGTCGACTACTTCTACTTCGTATTCTGTTTGAGAAAATTTGGTATAATCCGTATTATTGTTGAAGGTCACATTTACATATACATCCTCGTCTGATGTGCCGTCGAGGGTATACTCTGTCTGCCCTATCTTAATGGGGTTGATTGTTTCCACGCCTTTAAGGTCTCCGATGCCGACGGTCACATACGCTTTGCTGAAGAGCATTCTGTCGACGGGGATTCCTGTGGTTTTCAGGGCATGCATGTCAAACTCGCCATTCAGAGTTACGTCGGCGTTATATACGGTAGTTTCGTATATACTGCGGCTGAGTGTCTGGGATTTTATGTCGGCGCATGCGTTAAGTGTCGCGGGCAACAGTCGGATTGTTCCGCCGATGGAGTCTTTATTCCTGTTGTTTTTAGTAATGTATGGTATGGAAATTATCGGGCCTGACAGTAGCTGAGGGCCACTCCATGATTTTGAGATTTCCTGTGTCGTCTCTTTTTGCCGGTCAGCTCTCTCGTCATTGAGCGAATAGATAATCATATCGGGGATGAGGAGTAGGAGAGACAGCAATACGATAAATAGAATCTTGAGGCTTATAGATTGGCGAGGTGCCGTTCCGGTATGCGCGGGAACAAATTGAGGCGGAATCGAAGTGGAGGAAGGGTGGTGTGGCGGCCGGGGGATAGGTGGAGGAGTGCCGCCCGGAGGTGGATTCTGATTCATGTTTTCCGGATTTATGGGTTAATTTATTTGTCATTTGGATATGAGCGGTATTGTCGTGGAGATACTCCGGTGAGGTGTTTGAAATATTTTCCAAAGAATGACTGGTTGGCAAAATTAAGGCGGGTGCTGATTTCTTGTATCGTCATTCCTGTGTTGCGAAGCAATTTCTTTGCTTCCATTACCACATATGAATCAATCCAGTCTCCGGCAGTGCGTCCGCTTGCCTCTTTTATCATGGCTGACAGATGTTTGGGACTTACAAAAAGTCGTTCAGCGTAATATGCTACGGAGCGCTCGGTGTGGAAATTCTCCTCTACAAGCTGAATGAAACCGAATAACAGGGCGTCTTTGCGTCGCATTGAACTTGGAGTGCGTTCTCCCATGTGTGATGAGTATAGACTCAGTGTCTCAAAAAATAGCGCTTCAAGCAGCGAACGTACTATATCGGTGCGAAATCCGTTGTTTGTGATGCCGTATGCCCGTCGTTGAATAAGATTTCGGATTTCAATCTGCTGGGCTACATCGGAGGATGTCAGGCTGATTACGGGGTGGTCATGGAAATGGGTGAGAGAGGGAAGTATCTGCGTGAGACCCGGTATTGTTTCTCCGAAAAACCGGGTGGATACCATTATGGCATGTCCGCTGAAGTCAGGCGATGGTGTGTAGCTGTGAAATACGTGTCCGGGGCGCATTACAATCAGCGAATTGGCTGTAAGGGTGTGGCTCCGGTTGTCATAGTTGATTGTAAGGCTTCCATGCTCGCAAAGTATGGACAGGAAAAAATCAATTCTCAAAGGAAATCGAAGTCCCTTGATTTTTGATACATCGCTGAAAATTGCGATATTGTCGATATTCCCGGCAATGGGAGAACCTGCGGGAATGTGGTCGATTGTCTTAATCTCCATAGGCCGAAGTTGTGATGAAGAGATGTTGATGCAAGAGAAGTCCTAAGTACGTATAAAAATACAATACTATTGCTCATTGCAAAAATATGCAATCTTAGTGATATATTGCAAAATCAATCCTTAATGAATGTTATTTGAGCGATTTTTGTATGATGTGCTTCGTCGTATCCAATATTTGTACGATGATTGTGTCGGTTGAAAAAAAGATGTAACTTAGTGGTGGAAAAAGATATTCGACATGCATGCTTATATTACGATATATGTATTTTTTTTAATGGCTCTGTCCGCTGTCTCCTGTAAGCTGGAGCATAGTCGTGGCTTTGCTTATGATTCAGGTTCTGATTATGAGAGACTGTTGGTGAGGCTTGACAAAGAGCTCGTAAAGCGTGATTCGTACGTCGGTGCACGTAATGCTCGGATTGATTCTCTAAGAATGGTTAGAGAGGCTGCATCATCGGGCGACAGTCTGATACTTACAGTGGAAATCGCAGATCTGTATAGGGGATTCCTGACCGACAGTGCGCTTGTGGAGTGTCGGCGTGCCGAGAGACTGGCTCATAGACTTGAAGATAGCGATATGGAATTCAGAATGCGGCTCGAGCGCATTCAGCAGATGCCTTTGGTGGGATTCAGCCATGGCGCTATAGCGGAGTTTGAGTCATTTGCTCTGGACAGCCTGTCGAATATACATCAGGCAATGGCTCTGTGGGCTGGGCGGCAGATGTACAGTTATATTGCAGCTCAGTTTCCTAATTTCCCTGATGAACAGAATCGTTGGAATAATAAGGCTACGGAACTGCAGGAGCGTTTGGTTGATATGCTTGAGCCGGATTCACCGGATATGCTGCTTAATGCCGGCGAATGCGAGTTTATGAAAGGAAATGATGCAAGGGCATATGCCATTCTTACGGAATTGCTTGAACGCATTGATATTAACTCAAATATGGCGGCTCGCGTAGCATCGCTTGTCGGACAGATTGCCTCTCGGCAGGGTCGTGTCGATGAGAGTATTCATTATCTTGCTCTTTCTGCAATCGCCGATGTGAGGTCAGCGACCCGTGAGGTCACATCTTTGCAGCAACTTGGAATCGCCATGTATGACAAGGGGGAGATTGAACGAGCCGACTATTATTTGCAGGAGGCTTTGGCCAGTGCTGTAGAGTGTCACGCGGCGATGCGTATGCTACAGACGTCTGAGGCTATTCCTGTTATTTCCGCAGCCGGAAGGGAGGCCGACAGTCGCAATCGTATCAGGCTTTATTGTGCGCTTGGACTCATGGCTTTGCTTGCCGTGGGACTGATACTGTTGATTGTTAAATTGCGAAATGAGATGCGGCATCAGCAGGAGCTACAGAGTAATCTTGAGATTACCAATCATGCCAAGGAGGTATATATGAGTGAGTTTATCTCCCTTTGTACTGTGTATATGAATAAACTTAATCGATTCTGTGAGATTGCGTCTCGAAAAATTGCTACGGGTGCTACGGACGAACTGTATCGTATGACTAAGTCCGGACGTTTTGCCGAAGAACAAAGCCGTGATTTTTATGCCACGTTTGACAATGCATTTCTGCATATATATCCCGATTTCGTTGAACGGGTAAACGAGTTGTTGCGCGACGACAGTAAAATTGAACTGGCCGACGGGGAGCGTCTGAATACCGATCTGCGTATTCTCGCATTTATCAGACTTGGTGTTGAGGACAGTCCTAAGATAGCTCAGGCGCTGAACTATTCGGTAAATACAATATATTCCTATCGTAACCGATTGCGTAATCGGGCTATTAATCGTGATACTTTCGATGAAGACATCATGAAAATTGGATGATGCATTTCTGTGTAATAAACTTTTTCCGTTAAAACAGGGTTATATGTTAAAATATCTGCTAGGGTGGTGTTATGATGGGATTACTTTGGCAGTGTATTGAGAAGCAACATTATTAACCCCTATTATTAAAAATGAATGTCTATGAAATGTAGCGGAACAACTTTTATCGCAGGTCTTATTCTGGGCGCTCTTACAGGAGTCGTAGCAGAACGATATACACGTACAACATCACGCGGACGTCAGATTAGACGTGAGGTAAATCGTGCTATCCTTGATCTTTATGGCAGTGCGGAACAACAGCTCGGGCGTGTGAAGGAATTCACTCGTGAGCATGTGCCGGCTGTCGGTAAAAAGGCGGAGGTTGCTGAGTAACCCGGCGTGAATGATAATGGATTTCAATAAAACTACAGGGGGTGACACCAAAAGATGTCACCCCCTGAGTGGTTTTTTCAATATTTATGTGGGGCAAATCAGCCGTTGGCTTACTCTGCTGCAGATTCTTCTGCGGGAGTTTCCTCTGTAGCTGCCTCTGCTGCCTTAGCGGCTTCAGCGGCTGCGATTTCAGCTTTCTTTTTGGCTACGGCTTCTGCCTTTGATTTGTTGACTGCTTCCTCTGCTTCCAGACGAGCCTTGAGGGCTATCTCTTTCTTGGAAGCCATGTCGGCTTTCAACGCATCTACATTTGCCTGACGCTGCTGCTTCCATGCGTCGAAACGGCGCTGGGCTTCAGCTTCATCAAATGCGCCCTTCTTTACACCACCCTGAAGGTGCTTCATCAGGAGCACGCCTTCATTGCTGAGGATGCTGCGTACGGTGTCGGTGGGCTGTGCGCCTACATTGAGCCAATACAAAGCCCGCTCGAAGTTCAATGTTACTGTAGCAGGATTAGTGTTCGGATTATAAGAACCTATCCTTTCAATAAATCTACCATCTCGTGGTGCCCTGCTATCGGCGATTACAATAGGATAAAACGCATAGTTCTTGTGACCATGACGCTGTAATCTGATTTTGGTTGCCATTAAATTGTTGTTAATTAGTGGTTTTGTATTGTTTGCGTTTCCGATTAGCTCTGTAAACCGGAATTGCGGTGCAAAATTACTTATTTTTATTGAGATTACAAAATGATTCTGGTCATGGCTTGCAAAGTTTTTTCTTATTGAAAAGTGGGACTATAGCTGAATTATGATTCGTTAACATGTCTTGGCGTTATCCTGCTGTTTTGCTGTACGGTTGTACGATGAAAAATTGTGGATATTGCATAAAAAAGCACAATGCGGGCATTTTTCTTCTGAAACAATTTCGCTGTTACAAAGAATAACGCTAAATTTGCGATACTTCTCTTCGGGATTTTGAAAAATATGATATGACCAAAAATTAAATAAGTTTAACTTTTAACCAACAAAGCAAATGAAAAGAGTCTATACGTTCGGCGATGGCAAGGCCGAAGGTAATGCCGAGATGAGAAACCTCCTCGGTGGCAAGGGTGCCAACCTTGCTGAGATGAATCTTCTGGGTATGCCTGTGCCTCCGGGCTTCACCATTACTACCGAAGTATGCAACGAATACACACTCAACGGTCGTGAGTCTGTAGTAAAGCTGATACAGAAAGAAGTAGAGGCCGCTATAGCTCATGTTGAGACTCTCACAGGAAAGAAATTCAATGATCCTGCCAATCCTCTTTTGGTATCTGTACGTTCAGGTGCGCGCGCATCAATGCCCGGCATGATGGATACCGTGCTCAATCTGGGAATGAACGACGCTACTGTAGCTTCTCTTGCAGAAAAGAGCGGAAATCCCCGTTTCGCATGGGACAGCTATCGTCGTTTTGTGCAGATGTACGGTGACGTGGTTCTTGGCATGAAACCCAAAAGCAAGGCCGACATTGATCCGTTTGAGGAGATTATGGACAAGGTCAAGGCCGAAAAAGGCGTCAAACTTGACACTGAGCTGGATGTTGAAGACCTGCAGAATCTCGTGAAACTCTTCAAAGCCGCTGTAAAAGATTTTACCGGAAAAGACTTCCCCGACAGTGCATGGGAACAGCTTTGGGGTGGCATCTGCGCTGTGTTTGACAGCTGGATGAACGAACGTGCTATTCTCTATCGCCGCATGAACCAGATACCGGAAGAGTGGGGTACTGCCGTTAATGTTCAGGCCATGGTATATGGCAACATGGGCGACAATTCTGCAACAGGTGTGGCTTTCAGCCGTGATGCGGCCACAGGCGAAAACATATTTAACGGCGAGTATCTTATCAACGCACAGGGCGAGGATGTCGTTGCCGGTATCCGTACTCCTCAGCAGATTACAGTTGAGGGAAGCCGCCGTTGGGCAGCCCTTCAGGGCATCACTGAAGAAGAACGTGTGGAGAAATACCCCTCGCTCGAAGAATCGATGCCCGTATGTGCCGCTGAACTTATCGCAATCGCCAACCGCCTGGAAAACTATTACAAGGACATGCAGGATATGGAGTTCACAATCCAGGACGGTAAGCTCTGGATGCTCCAGACACGAAATGGCAAGCGTACTGGCGCTGCTATGGTCAAGATTGCCATGGATCTTCTCCGTGCCGGTGAGATTGACGAAAAGACAACACTTCTTCGCATGGAGCCTCAGAAACTTGATGAACTTCTCCACCCTGTGTTTGACAAGGCTGCCCTGAAGCGTGCCAATGTCGTTGCCAAGGGCCTCCCCGCATCTCCCGGTGCAGCTGCCGGCCAGATTGTATTCTCTGCCGAAGAGGCTGAGGCATGGTCGGAAAAGAAGAAGAAAGTGGTTCTGGTTCGTATCGAGACCTCACCTGAAGACCTCCGCGGTATGGCTGTGGCTCAGGGTATCCTTACCATGCGTGGCGGTATGACCTCTCATGCAGCCGTTGTTGCCCGTGGCATGGGTAAATGCTGTGTCAGTGGTGCCGGCGAAATCAAGGTCGACTATAAGGCCAAGACTGTGGAAATGGGTGGAAAAGTATACAATGAGGGCGATTGGATTTCTCTCAATGGTTCTACCGGTGAAGTTTATGATGGACAGGTGCCCACTGCCGAGCCTGAACTTGGCGGCGACTTCGGCGCAATTATGAATCTCGCTGCAAAGTACACCAAGACCCTTGTGCGCACTAATGCAGATACACCCCGCGACGCTAAGCAGGCACGTCATTTTGGCGCTCAGGGTATCGGTCTCTGTCGTACCGAGCATATGTTCTTCGAAGGCGACCGCATCAAGGCTGTACGCGAAATGATTCTCGCCAGCGATGTTGAGGGTCGTCGTCATGCACTTGACAAACTCCTCCCGATGCAGCGCTCTGACTTCGAAGGAATCTTCGAAGCCATGGACGGTTTCGGCGTTACCATCCGTCTGCTTGATCCCCCGTTGCATGAGTTTGTACCTCATCAGACTGCTACTCAGAAAGAGCTCGCCAACGAGATGGGACTTACCCTAGAGGAGGTTAAGGCTAAGGTTGACAGCCTTGAGGAGTTCAACCCCATGCTCGGACACCGTGGATGTCGCCTCGGTATCACATATCCCGAAATTACCGAAATGCAGACCCGTGCTATCATTGAGGCTGCTCTCAATATGAAAGCCCGTGGTATAAAGGTATTCCCCGAAATCATGATACCGCTGGTTGGTACTCTTAAGGAAATCCAGAATCAGGCTGATGTCATCAACATTACCGCATCCAAGGTATTCGAGGAACGTGGAGAAAGCGTTGCTTACAAGGTCGGTACTATGATTGAAGTACCCCGTGCGGCCCTTACCGCTGATCAGATTGCTACCGTAGCCGACTTCTTCTCGTTCGGCACTAACGACCTTACTCAGATGACATTCGGTTACTCTCGTGATGATGCTCCCAAGTTCCTTAAGTTCTACAAAGAACATGGCATTATCAAGACCGATCCTTTCGAAGTCCTTGACCAGGAGGGTGTTGGTCAGCTCGTACGCATGGGTGTAGAGAAAGGCCGTGCTACCAAGCCTGAACTTAAGGTAGGTATCTGTGGTGAGCATGGTGGCGAGCCCAGCTCCGTTAAGTTCTGTGCCAAGCTCGGCATGAACTACGTCAGCTGTTCTCCCTACCGCGTGCCTATCGCCCGCGTAGCTGCGGCACAGGCTGCAATAGAGGACTAAGAGATATAGTCTGATAACTTTTAAGTTAGGTCGTAACGTTCTGGTAAATCAGAGGTTACGGCCTAATTTACTCTTAAACCACTTGCTCACTTTGAGTCAGAAATCGCGCAGAATGAACGCAAATGTTTAGAAAATGTTTAGAGTTTTTTGACCCCATGTTTAGAGCATGTTTAGAGTAATGTTTAGAGTAAATTTCAGGTTGTAAACTTCTGACTGATAATAAAAAAAATTCCAAGTGAATTAAATATTAATCAATCATCAAACAAGAAGTATGGCAACCTTCAGACCATGTGTTCAAAAGCAACGCGCAGACGGTTTCTACCCTGTCTATATCAGGGTGACACATGACAGGCGAATCGCCTTCATGAAGACCACCAAAGTAGTTGAAAAAAAATCCGTCACGAAAAACAACGAGATTCGTGATAACGTAGTCCTAAAATATTGCACGGAGATGATTTCCTATTTCAATCAGCGCCTCAATATGCAGGATATTTCCAAGTGGAGTGTCAAAGAAGTTGTATCATTCCTTTCTACAGAGGAATCAGATGCCAGTTTCAGTGACTATGCAAAACTTCATATTTCCAGAATGGTGAATGGTGGCCACGAGAGAAATGCAAAAAACTATAAGCTCGCCGTCGCTCATCTTGAACGATTTATGGGGACTACACAAATCATGTTCTCGTATCTGACTACCGCAGTGGTTCAGCGGTGGATAAATTCTCTCATGCAAAAGCGAAGAGCAAAAGAGATGTATCCCGTCTGTATAAGACAGATATATAAGACTGCTCTCGTGGAACTAAACGATGATGAAAGAGGAATCTGTCGGATTAAATTTAACCCGTGGTTAAAGATACAGATACCCAAGAGTGACAAAACGGACCAGATTGCCATTAGTGCGGAGGACTGCAGGGAGTTTTTCAACCGACCTCTCCCCCAGACAAAGATGCTGTCGTCTCTTCCTGAATTGGGTAGAGATGTAGCCAAATTGGTACTTTGTCTCGGAGGTATGAACACTGTTGATCTTTTCTCTCTGAAAAAAACTGATTACCGAAATGGTATCATTTCATATAAACGCGCGAAGACACGTCATAGTAGAACAGATGAAGCATATATCGAAATGCGCGTAGAGCCATTCATCCTCCCTGTGTTTGAAAAGTATCTTGCAGAGGATGATGACGAGTTCCTGTTCAACTTCCACAATCGTTATTGCGATTCAGATAGTTTCAGTGCTAATGTCAACAACGGCATTAAGAAAATATGTAAGGACATGGGCATGGAAAAAGAGAATTACTATTGTGTCTATACATTTCGTCACACATGGGGTACGATCGCACAGAATGACTGTGGAGCAACCCTTGCGGATGTAGCCTTTGGAATGAATCACAGCCATGGATTTAGAATTACACGAGGCTATGTTAAACTGGATTTCACTCCGGCATGGAATCTGAACGCCAAAGTAATCGATTTCATATTTTTCAGCGATGAAAAAAGCAAACAAGGCATCGCCAGGGATCTTGAAGAGCCAAAAGATAAATTATTCCGTATATCCCCAAAAATGATGATATACGGAAGAGCATATTTCAAAGGCAAGGTTATCGGTGAAATAACAGATATAGGCTTCAATACCGTAGATGATGTCATAAAGAAACTTGTCGAGCAGTTTCCCACCGACATTCCGACAGGATGTGCGGTTCAGTTCCGGCTCACCAACTGTGACACTCAGCGCGAAATTGTCTATGAAAGGACAAAAGGAAAAGGCTTTTAGCCATGTCTCCCCTCGAACACACCTAAAATAATTCTACATTAGGGAACGGACTCACCACCTAATCATTGAGCCGTGCCGGACCTTTCGACCGACACGGCTTTCTGTCGTTATACCCGGCTGTTGATGATGCGCAGCTTCACGCTACGGTATAATCTTACGAGTGCCTTTATTACAAGGAATATCAAGGTGAGGGAGAGCCAAGTGACACCCTTCACCAGCCATTTGAGGATAAATCCAAAAATCATAATCAGGATGATGAATGGTGACAGTATGAGAAGTGTCACTCCATCAACGGGGAAATATATGCCGGTTCTAAACTTCATTGCCAATCAATTTTAAGGTGAGTTCTATACCTTAAAGATAATAAAAATTTCTGACATATACAAGTATTAATCTACTTATTTTCAATAAAGTAACCGATAAATCCAAAGCCTTAGAACACTGAAACAATAGGTAGTAGGAGCATCAAGTTACCCCAACTGAATGTTTGAGAATACCCGGTTCGTACAACTATGATAAATCAGATACCGAAACCGATGGCTTCCGGTATGTAATGTTCCTAAATATTGGTACATTGGAACAATCGGATAGAACATCCAAGGATAATTTATCCGATAAACCGAGCTATTTCTGTCACTCAGACCGAGACCTTTGGGATTTTTCCTCCGAACATCACTGAAACATGGAGCAATAGGCTTATTCATCCATAGATATTTTAACCGTGCATCCGAAGTATCTCAGTCATCATATCCCATTTTCCGAGTCAATATATATCTGAGTAGTTCGGTTCTGATAACCTATTAACCTAAAGCGTCAGGCATTCATAGGCCAATGTTTCAGGTGTTATCGGTTAAACAATCTGAATTACTGAATGTCAGAAGTTACCAAAGTTGTCAGATGAAATCTCCAGGCCACCGAAATCTCTTGGACGACAGGGCGTCAGTAATCCGGAGCTTTCGGAAGAATTGTGTTGTGCATTTCTTTTGGAGAGCCGGTTACGCGGTAATTTCGTAGTGAAAATTGACTCCGGGAGACCTCGAACTGCGTTGCAGGTTTTGTCAAGCAAGTTGTGTCTTTGTCATTACAAAGGCGACTTGCCGACCGCAGAGCGTCGGGACGGCAAAGCCGCTGTTTTGCTACGCAAAAGAGTAACCGGAAGTCTAAGGTACCCAGATAATCCAGTAACAATGACCCAGAGAACCAAGTATTTCCAACTGAGGCTTACCGAAGAGGAATATACCGACCTAAAGGAGAAATCCGCCTCACACGCATCTGTAAGCCAATATATCCGTGCTGCTGTCACGGAATATTCCAACATCAATGTAAAACAAAAGCTCCGGCTACTCAGTGAACTCGGTTGCTACTACCGAAAGTTCCAGAGCGATCTATCCCATATCGGTGGAAACCTCAATCAGTCGGTCAAGAGAGCCAACGAACTTTCGGTTGCTGGACTGCTCCCACCATCCTATATATCCGAAGTCCTGATGCCCGAGATAACCCGGACAAAGGAGTTATTGGAAACTCTGAAACGGGAACTACATATCGTCACTAAATCGGCTACTAAAGTTTAAGCAACCAGATAGCCTATTGCTCCAATATCCGAATAACCGAGATACCCAAGACTTTACAAACCGAGTTATCGAGTAATCATGGTTATGCAAACTGATAAACCGAGATAGTTGGTGTCAAAGAAATTTGGGATGTTCGGTCATTCGTTACACAGAACTGTAGGATATTGGGACAATAGAGATTCAGAGCCATAGGATAAATAAACTCAGGATAAACAAACCAAGGATAAACCAACCGAGTATGATAGCAACCATATTACCGGGAAGCTCGAACTTCCATGCTGTCGGTTACAATGAGCGAAAAGTCTCAAAAGGCGTGGCCAGACTGGTAGAGATGCTGAACTTCGTGAACGTGGGAACATTCGGCACTCCTACCCCGGAAGAACTGACAAGTTATTTGATGGAGTACTCCTCCATGAGCAACCGTATAAAGAAGGCTCAGTTCCACGTAGCGATTTCTTGTAAAGGCCATGAAATGTCCGAGAAGGAACTGCTCGACTTCGCACACGAATATCTCAGGGAGATGGGATATATGCAGCCGGGGCAACCAATACTAATCTACTCTCATTACGACACAGACAATACTCATCTCCACATCGTAACCTCACGAATCGGACCTGACGGACGCAAGATAGATGACCACCACGAAAGAAGAAAGTCCTAAGCCGTGATTGATAAGATTCTCGGAACTGACCGAAAGAATAAGGTTAAGCAGGACTTTGAGGCCGCCAAGCAATATACCTTCAACTCATTCGCCCAGTTCAAGGCAATAATGACCTCAATGGGTTACGAGACCTACCAGAAAGATGATACAGTGTATATCAAACAAGGTGGCAGCGTGAAGATGAAAGTTCCCTCAGCCGACTTCAACGCCTTATATAAATATGGTGAGACTGACCGTAAACGAGCGCGTCAGATAAGAGGCATACTGAAGAAATACCGAGATATATGCGCCAATAAGGAAGAACTTAAAACCGAGCTAAAAAAGAAATTCGGTATAGACATCGTATTCTTCGGCCGAAAGGACGAGCCATTCGGGTATATAGTGGTTGACCACAGTACCAAAGCCGTATTCCACGGTGCGCGAATACTCGCCATCAATGAGCTTCTTGATTTCTCCACTCCGCAGGAACGCTTTGACAGAATCGACAGCTTCATAGATTCCCTGTTTACTGAGAATCCGAAAATCACACAGTACGACCTGAATTCAAAACTGATGAAACAAGGAGCGTTTATCAAGAATGGCACAGTCCATTTCAACGGAGAAACGAGGCAACTTCAACAATTTATGATTGATGCGCTGACACGCAACAACCGCATCCAGTGGGTAGAGAGCTTCCATCCAAAAACAGAGGAGGAAGTTAACCTGCTATGCAGACTTGGTAAAGGAACTCCGTCTGACCTGATCAGTCTCGTCAAAGAACGCCCCGGTGAATACAACAGTGCTATTACATCATTGAGAGAACTTTTTGATGATACAACAATCACCAATCTGCGGAGCCGGCTCAGAGAGGAAGGCTATATAGTAAAGGAGGATGAAGGCAATACCTTTGCCATTGACTTCAATCGAAAACTTATAATCAACCTCACTGCTGAGGGATTTGATCTGAACAGACTCAAATGGCAGCGGACCATTACTCTACAAGAAAAGAAACCAAACAGAAAGCCACAGCAATCAAAACCGTCGATAAGGAAACCTCATATCGACGGAGGCGGCAGCTCATCAGAGAAACGTGAATGGGAAGTGGGTTCCCAGGGCTATGACAGAGTGGACGATGGCAGCTCACTGAAGATGTAATTCGGCGGACGGTACCTCCTTCCGTCACTTAATCGGTCATATCAAACCTTGGACACTCAGTTTATTACACTAAGAGGGTGTTTCATAACAATAGTTAAAATCTGAGCGAAAGGTTTGAGATGGATATGGTTCTGAATTGAAGGAGCATAGCGAGCTATGTGACTGAAATGAAGAGGCATAGACGCTCAAAACTTTCGGAGGCGATTGTATTGTCTTTTTATAATTGGAATATCCCGTTTGTGAAAAATTTTAAGTTACCTAAGCCTTGGTGTCTCTTTTGCTAAATTGTTTAAGCTCGTCAGTCGCATAGCTCGCTATGCTTCTTCCTCCCTTACAACAATTTATCTAAAAGATACACCACTCAGATTTTAACTCTTGTTATGAAACACCCTCTAAAACACCCCGGTTTATGTAACCAAGATAAAAATAGTGTTGTGCATTTCGGTTCCTCGGTTAGTCAGGCGATAATTTTGCATAAAAATAATATCGCACGACACGAAAATGATACAGACACCTGTAATAGTGACATTCGCCAATCAGAAAGGAGGCGTCGGAAAAACGACCCTCTGCGTCACCTTCGCCAACTATCTTGTGGCGAAGGGTGTCAACGTCATTGTCGTCGATACCGACCTCCAGCAGTCCATCTTCAAGAACCGCAAGGCAGACATAAAGAAGTATGGCGAGGCATCAATGCCATACGACGTTATCGCCCACAATATTGCTGACCGTGACGGAATGATCAGCCTGACTGAGAAACTTCATAACGAACCGAGCATAGAAGTCGCCCTGTTCGATTCTCCCGGCACACTGACTGCGGCAGGACTGGTAGCCCTGTTGGTCAACTCAGACATTATAGTTGTTCCCTATCACTATGATGACGCGACGATAGACTCCACCGGAACATTCATTCTTTTCATCGAAGAACTCCGCAGGATAACGGGTATGAAAGCCCGGCTTTTCCTGATACCCAATCTCAACGACCGACGAGTTGGCACAAGAGACGAACTGATATTCTGGGACGAGACAAGAGATTCATTCGCCAAATTCGGATATGTCACCCCAAAGATTACCAGACGTGCCGATATGGAAAGATACAGCACAGTAGCCGCACTTGACCGTCAGCTCAGAATCGTTTCCCCAGTTTACGACAAGATCTATACCGAGATATTCGACAGTCTGGAGCCATACCGCAAACGGGAACTTTCCGGCATACAGAAAACCGAGAACCTGCTCTCGAAAAAAAAGACCGAAGAGAAGAAATGACACAACAGATTATTCACCCATACATTACCCTCATAAATGAAAAATGACATTCCTGAAATAGAAGACCTGCTTAACGGCATAAAGGGTCAGGAAATCGGTAAGCCATCGAAGCCTGATTCCGGCAATCACTCCGAAAAAGAAAATCCGAATACAGCTGAAACTGACAATGATACCAATAAGGATAAATATTGGCAGACGTTTCTTGACAAGCTCAACCATCCCGACCCACAGCAGGACAAGGATGACAGGCTCGTATGTAAACTTGACCGCGACCTCGCCGACTCTCTCGATGACTGCGATATAGGAAACAAATGTCGGTCAGACCTCGTGAACGCAATGATAAGGGCATTCTTCAACGTATATATGGATAAGCTCGTCATGTTCCGCAGAGAGAAGAAATCATTGTTTAAGAACTTTACAAAGCCCCTGCACAATGAAGGTAATTAAATGGACTAAGGAGAAGATCGACTGCCTGTGCGAGCTTTTCCCGGTTGAAAGTACGGCCTATACCGCATCCGTGCTTGGCGTTAGCGAGGGAACGGTGAAGAAGAAAGCGTCGGAACTCGGACTTACCAAATACGTCAAGTCGAAGTGGCTTGAACGGGCGGAATATATACGCCGACACTTCAATGAACAATCCTTTGCTGAAATCGGAAATGCCTTGGGTATATCCAAATGGAGCGTGGCGAGGATAGCGGCGGAACTGGGACTGAAACGCAACCGTGCTGTCAATTCAAGTGTGGCATCCCGGGTACGGGTCGATACTATCAAGCGTGAACGCAGGCGCATACTGTTTGGACTTTCGCCGATAACCAGATTGAAGGTGGTATGCAACCGTCCGCGTATCAGATTGCGCTCACGGATTAAGTCGAAAGGTTATATCGTCAGCCGTGGCGAGAATGTAGTCTACTACACCTCCGATGTTATCCGGAATGAAAGTCAGGAGCAGCGTGGTCGGGCCCTCGGTCTAAGAATCCTCCCTCTCCCGATTATAGAAAATGAAACTTTATTAGAACACGCAATATGACATAATTATGTACGGACAAATCTTATCATTTCTCTTCGTGCTTCTCATAATATATTATGCAGTGATGATTTTTCTCGATATTCAGAAAGCCAAGGCGGAAAAGGCCGCTGAGCTTGATAGGAACAGTGAGGAGGACATCGACATATCAGACGAGGCAAGCACGTTTCAGCCGGTGTTGATCACACGCGACGAACCCAAGAAAGACGAACCCGGGGAAAGCACCGAAGATTCAAAATCAGAGCCTGAGACCCATCAGGAGGTTGAAGGAAACCACTCTGAAGAGTCCAATCCGGAGGAAGAACCAAAACACGGGGAAAAGCAGGAACCCCGAAAGGTCTATATCCATAATCCCGATGCTATGCCTAAACCACAAACGACACCTTCTCCTTCAACCGAGCCGGTAGAGTCATTGGAGTCAGAACATGATGATAAGCCCAAAGAGTTTCAAAAGCCATTTCGCGGGCCTCAATACCGAGAGGCAACCATGACAGGCGGTTACGACATAGAAGCCATCCTCGATCATGTCAATCAGGTAGCTGAAAGCGGTATCGGACCACTTGGAAGCGTCATCTACAAAGCCCGGAATTCAGGCTGATTCTAACACTCATCCATCCCTCTCTTCCTCACGTTTCTTTTGCGACATCTGTTCCTTCTGTGACATCTGTTTCTTCTGCGACCTTTTCACCAATCAACAAAACTTCAAAATGCAGAAAATCAAGAACAAATGTCTCCGTGCCGTAGCACGGCTCAAAAACTCGTCACTCACCCGTAAAGGTATGCTTGCGCTTGCGGCAGTAACCGTAGCGGCCGGTGATGCAATGGCGGCCAGCAAGGGTGCCGCAGGTTTCACCAAGGCAACCCAGGAAGTCAGCTCCTATCAGACCCCCGTTTCCAATCTCATGAAGGCAATCGCAGCCGTAATTGTCTTAGTAGGAGCGTTTAACGTATATTTCAAGATGCGTGCGTTCGTATAGGATATATAGTAAATAATTATGTAGCAATAATTTAGGTATGGACTCAATTATACTACCTACTCCCATCAGACTTACTTGTCGGGCCAATAGACTCGGCAGGGAGACCCACAGCGAAAGCCTACGGGGGAACACAGCATGTCTGAAAAGTGCCGAGTCGGCTAACTGCAAAGTCGCAACTGAGGTGCGAGGGGGAATGGCATATATGAGGATAAAGCCTGATTGGTTGAACGATAGTTCAGCAGCCTACGAAGTGGCTACGGCGGAAAGCAGTTACATACGCCGTATCGGGACGCCCACACGACCTGCATTTTCGTGTGTGGCAGAGAGTCAGTCCCGTTGCAACCGCAATAAGCGGACAAAAGAACGAAAGTCGTATCCGACAATATGCCGAGCTTGTTGCTATATATCTAAGCGAAGATTGCCTAAATCGGGAAGCCTTATGGCTATGAGCGTAGGCTCTGAATACTCGACATGGCAACGGAGCCACCATAGTAGTCCGAGCGTGGGAAAGCCACGTACATGGCAAAGGGTGGCAGGTGGTTGTCTACTATTAACCGCAGAAGACGTGAGAGACGTATGAGAAATCCGCAGTTAATATTAGACGCTCTGTGTTCACACAGCAAAGTCTCGAATTACAAGTTCGAGCGTCTCTATCGTATTCTCTTCAATGAGGAAATGTATTATGCCGCCTATGAACGGCTCAAAGTCAAGCAAGGCAATATGACACCTGGCACTGACGGCGACACAATGGACGGTATGAACCTCATGAAGATTACACGACTGATTGACAGTCTCAAAGACGAGACCTATTCCCCCAATCCAGCTAAGAGAACATACATTCCGAAAAAGAATGGGAAGTTACGTCCTCTCGGTATTCCCTCGTGGAATGATAAATTAGTGCAGGAAGTAGTGCGAATGATTCTGCAAGCCATATATGAGGGCGCGTTCTCTGACCGCTCACATGGCTTCAGACCTCATAAAAGCTGCCACACGGCACTGATTCAAATTCAAAAGACTTTCACAGGTGTAAAATGGTTTGTAGAAGGAGACATCAAAGGATTCTTCGATAACATAGACCATGAGATACTGATTGAAATCTTACGCGAGAAAATTTCCGACGAACGTTTCTTACGTCTTATAAGGAAATTCTTAAAGGCCGGATATATTGAAGATTGGAAGTTTCATGAATCTTATCACGGAACACCCCAAGGAGGCATTATTTCACCGATACTTGCCAATATCTACCTTGACCGTTTCGACAGATACATGGCAAACTATGCCGATAAATTCAACAAGGGAAAAGGTCGCAAACGTAATCCGGAATACTTCAATCTCAACACAAAGACATGTGCTCTGAGAAGAAAGTTCCGAAACGAGACTGATGAGTCCAAAAAAGCCGAATTAAGGGTACGTATTTCCCAAATGCAGGCTAAGTTGAGAACTATCCCATGTAAGCTCGACATTGACGATGATTACAAACGAATTGTCTATACGAGATACGCGGATGATTTTCTGATTGGAGTAATTGGTTCTAAAGAGGATAGCGAAAGAATAAAAGCAGACATAACAGCATATATGCGTGAAAGCCTGCATCTTGAACTATCTCCCGAAAAGACACTGATTACCCATGCGCAGGAAAAAGCCAAGTTTCTCGGATTTGACATCACCGTATTCACATCTGAAATGATGAGCCGCACGAAGAATGGAATTTTGCAAAGAAATCACAAGGGAAAAGTGCAACTTCTTCTCAACTCAGAAACCGTGAGAAAGGCTCTCGAAAAGTACGAAGCAGTCGAATATAAGACTGAAAACGGCAAAATAATATGGAAGCCAAAATCACGTACAAAACTGATTGCGATGACAACGCACCAGATACTTGATAGATTCAATGCAGAAATCCGTGGGTTCTACAACTACTATTGCATTGCAAACAACTGCTCGGGACAATGCTCATCGTTTGCGTACATCATGGAATACAGTCTATGTAAGACGCTGGCTCAGAAACTAAACACAACCAAAGCCAAGATTAAAAGCAAATACACTAACAAGGGTCGGTTTGTAATATCATATCAAACTAAAAACGGCTCAATAAAGGAAAGTGTGCTATATAATCAAGGTTTTGCGCGAAAAGTCAATGGGTACGATGCACAACAGTTCCAAGACAGTTCGAGTGAATTTCTACCTGCTACGACTCTCGTAGACCGACTAAAATCGGAAGTCTGCGAATTGTGCGGTCAGAAAAGCGAATTGCTTTTTATGCATCATGTTCGCCTCATGTCCTGTATTGACAAGGACACTCCTTGGGGTAAACAGATGCTAAATCGCAGACGTAAGACACTCGCAGTATGCAAATCTTGTATGGACATAATCAATCAACAAAACAAATGAGACATTTCTTTGCTAAACACATAGTTAAGCCACTGGAGAGCCGTATACATGGAGACATGTACGTACGGTTCGGGGGCAGACATTGTGAAACGTGCCGCAGTAATGCGGTTACGCGCTCGGTGTCGAGCCTACAAAACGGTGATCAGGATGTGAAGAAAACCATCATGCTGACCATCGGCGGCTGCATCGCTTTCATCGCTCTGTCGGAAGCCCTCCCTCTCTTCTTCAACTGACCGCAAAGACAGCAGGATCATGGCAATGTATAACGACGGCTATCCGGTTTTCAAGGGGTTGCAGAAACCTCTGGAGTTCATGGGCATTCGCGGACGTTTCCTTACTCTGGCCGCAATCGCCATAGGTGTATCTTTCGTGGGCTTCATCGTGTTCTCGATTGCTCTCGGCAAGCTCGCCGGGTTCATTGCCATGCTTGTCCTTGCAGTGGCGGGACTGGTGACAATCTATGTCAAACAGAGCGGCGGTCTCCACAACAAGAAACGAAACCGTGAAATCTTTATTTATCACAACTTATTCAAACGCTGACAAATGGCAAAACCGCAGAAGAAAATCCTTGACGGACTGTTCGCCCAGCTGGAGGAGACGAACGGAAATGTGGTGCTGTTCGACGCTAAGGGCGCCCCCTCGGTCATTCTCGAGATGACCAATCCCGTGTTGCGCCTATGCACCGACTCCGAACAGTATCTCCTCTTTCAGGATGTGCTTGCTAATATAGTCCAGACTCTCGGCGAGGGATATGCCTTGCAGAAGCAGGACATATTCTGCCGACAGAGATATGACCACGAGGTAGCCGAAGATGCCGAGTTCCTTACACGGAGCTACTTCAACTACTTCAAGGGAAGGGATTTTACCGAAATCACCACCTACCTTATAATTACTCAGGAGGCACAGCGCGGACAGTTCGTCCAATATGACCCGAAGAAGTGGCTCGACTTCCATTCCAAGGTATCCAAGGTCAACGACATCCTGACCGAGAAAGGCATCCGTCATAGAAAGCTCACCAAGCCGGAGGTCGACGAATACATCCACCGCTTCATGGCCTTCAACTTCCGTCATGGAGCGTTCTCGATGACCAACTTCAAATCCTCCGACGAGTATCTGAAAATAGGTGACCGTATCATCCGTTCTTATCCCCTTGTGGATATTGACGAGATAAACCTTCCCTCAATCGTAAAACCGTTTACCGAAATGAGTGTCAACGGTTATCCCATAGCCACCGACCTCTTTTCATTCCTTGCCGAAGTTCCCCATGCCGACTGCGTGGTGTTTAATCAGGTGGTGCAGATTCCGGGACAGCGCAAACTGTTGAGAAAACTTCAGGGCAAAGCCAAGCGGCACGGCTCAATGCCTGACCCGAGCAACAAGATAGCGAAAGCCGACATCGAGGAAGTCCTAAATATCCTTGCCGTTGACTCATCGCTTCTTGTGAACACCAACTTCAACATCATAGTAAGCTGTCCGGCAGACAAGGTAACTCCCGTGACATCGTTCCTTGAAACCAAGCTCTACGAATGTGGCATTATGCCTTCTCGCACCGCCTACAATCAGCTGGAGCTTTTCATTGATTCCTTCCCCGGCAAGGCTTACTCGTTCAATCCAGACTACGACCTATTTTTGACATTGAGTGATGCGGCTCTATGCTTCTTTTTCAAGGAACATCTGAAAGAATGTGAGGACACGCCTCTCACTACCTTCTACACCGACCGTCAGGGACTTCCTGTGTGCATAGACATTACAGGAAAGGAAGGTAAAGTAAAGATGACTGACAACGCAAATTTCTTCTGTATCGGGCCAAGCGGAAGCGGCAAATCGTTTCATATGAATAGCGTTGTACGTCAGCTTCTTGAACAGAATACTGACGTGGTTATGGTCGATACCGGCGACTCTTACGAGGGAATCTGTGGATATTTCGGTGGCACCTATATCAGCTATTCCAAGGAGAAGCCTATCTCGATGAATCCCTTTAAGATTACCCGTGAGGAATATGACCTTAACTTCGGTGAGAAGAAGAACTTCCTCAAATCCCTGATATTCCTGATATTCAAGGGTAACGAAATGCCCTCGAAGATTGAGGATATGCTCATCAATCAGACTATCGTGGAGTATTACGAGGCTTATTTCCATCCGTTCAACAAGTTCTCTGATGAAGAGCGCGACGGTCTGCGTCAGAAGCTTTTGGTAGCCGCCAAGATGGAGGATGATTACGAGGCTTACGCTCACGACATGGAGGATATTGAAGAACAGATCAACCGTGAACCGCCGAAGATAGAGGCTCATGCTCTGGTTATCACTGCCGAGGAAAGACGTAACCGAATACTACGTCAGTGCCGGGCTTTCCGCGCCATGCTGACTGATGGAGGGACCACTCCTGCTGAAAAGGAGAAGGCGGCTCGTCAACTTGAACGCTATAAGAAAGAACTCCACGAAAACTCAATGCTTATCAAGATTGACAAGCAGATAGACCACATGGAGGAACAGAAACGCAGGCTGAAAGTCGATGGTCTATCCTTCAACAGCTACTATGAGTTTGCTCTGGAGCGCATACCTCAGATAACCTCTCTTGAAAAGATACATTTCGACATCAGAGACTTCGCGGCCATCCTCAAACAGTTCTACCGTGGCGGTGAGCTTGAAATGACCTTGAACTCTGACCTCGATGCCAACCTCTTTGACGAGAAGTTCATTGTCTTTGAGATTGATAAGATTAAGGATGACCCGGTTCTGTTCCCGATTGTGGTTCTCATCATTATGGACGTGTTCCTTCAGAAAATGCGTATCAAGAAAGGTCGCAAGGCTCTGATTATTGAAGAAGCATGGAAAGCTATCGCATCTCCCACGATGGCTGAGTATATCAAGTTCCTTTACAAGACTGTCCGTAAGTTCCACGGCATAGCCGGTGTGGTGACGCAGGAACTTAACGACGTGATAGACTCGCCCATTGTCAAGGAAGCCATCATCAACAATTCCGATGTCAAGATACTTCTCGACCAGTCCAAGTTCAAGGACAGGTACGACGATATTGCAGCTATCCTCGGTCTGACTCCGATTCAGAAACAGCAGATCTTCACTATAAACGCGCTCAACAACCACGACAACCGCAACTATTTCAAGGAAGTCTGGATATGCCGGGGTCAGAACTCGGACGTGTTCGGTGTCGAGGAACCACCTGAATGTTACTGGGCATATACCACTGAACGCGCCGAGAAAGAAGCCCTGAAGATATATCTCAGTCATTACGGCTCCATGCAGGAGGCAATCACTCACATTGAGGCTGACCGCAAGAGAGCCGGAATCGGAAAGTATCTCGACTTCGCACGAAAAGTAAATCAGAAACAGAAAGTTTTGCAGCAATGGTAAAATTCAGATACATATTCCTCACACTATTCTCCCTGATTGGATACTACTATTCTTCCGCTCAGTACAGGGTTGTGATAGACCCGTATTGTATTGAGGCTGTCAGTCAGAACCTCGCTACTCAAAAAGCTATCGAGGATCAGCACAACAAGCGTCTTGACTCCATCGCTTCCAAGCAGAACAAGCTGGAACAATACACCGTAAGTATGGCTACTATCAAGGAGCTGTATAAGGTGACGATGGAGAATGTATCCGGCTTCGGAACTGAGAGCAAGTATTACGTTGAAATCGGTCGTTGTGCCCTCGATATTATTCTTGATGTGCCGGAACTTGTCAAGGTGGTCAACAAGGCTAAGTTCGCCAATAAACTTCTATGCCTCAATGAGCTTACAAACGTAGTCGCTCAGACTCAGCAGCTTGTCGGTGACTTCGTGAACATCGTCAATAACTCCAAGATAGACAATCCCCTCAAAGGTCAGGGAACGGCTGAAAAGAAGTCTGACGGTTACAATCTACTTGACCGCTACGAGCGTCTGACTCTCGCCAACCGTATCTACTCCGACCTTATGAACATAAGATACAAGATTCAGGGTATGATGGCGATGGCTCAGTACGCCACAATGAATGACCTGTTCTTTGCCATTGACCCCGAGGGCTGGGCTAACGTGATGGTGATGAAAAATCAGGTAAACGGTCTTGTGTTGTCCTGGAACGGTATAGCAACTAACACCAAATTCGACAAGTGGGTAATATCTGATGCGATTATCAAAGAATATACGGACTTATTCAACTGGGGAAAATGAAGACTTTTGCACTGTTGACACTCTCACTGTTGATGTCTGTTCCGGCTTTCGCTTTTGATTTTCCGAAAGACCTGCCGACTTTTGAGGCTCTTATGGCTCTTCATAAAGCCGTGAAAAAAGACGAGGATCAGGCTTTGACCCGCATCGCCACCAGTTTCGGTGAACAGTCATTTGTGACAAAAGGAGCGACCAAGTTCAATGATGTCAGAACTACTCTCGATACCAAGCTCAACAATGCTCATTCATACGTCGTACTCGCCGGTGCCATTTCATCAACCGCCAATGCGCTCTATCTACTCTCCAAAGAGTACAAGGATTTTACCGTCAATACTTTCAAGTATGTGACAGATAAACCCTTCGTTGCGTGGTACTACACGGAGGCAAATGTGGCGGTGTCGCGTGAAATCAAACATTGTTATACCCTCTATGCCTCGGTTGCCGCCTCCGGCATCAACCTTATGAAAGCCTCGATGGATGAGAAACTGAACCTCGTATTCACTCTCAAAGCCACCATTGACCGCGCCCGATACATTATCGACCACGCAAATCTTTACTGCTACCTTATGACCAACTGCGGTTGGAAACCTGACTACATCTGGGAAATACTTACCTCTGACGTAAAGAATGATATTGTAAACATCGTAATCAACAACTGGAATAAAGGATATGAAAATTAAACACTTCGCTACTATAATGTGTGGTATGGTATTTTTGGCATTGCCAATGATTGCCAATGCCAAAAAGACTCCCTCCATCCATGATGACCAAAAGGAAAAGCAGTGGAAGTCGATGGAGAACGGGCCCTGGGACTTCTCTCCCGACTGGTATTATTACTTCCTGCACAAGAATTATTCAGGTGCTGAAATGTACTGGAAATGGGCAGGATTCAAATCGGGCTATCGGGTCCGATTCAAAGAGGAGAAATCCAATGTAAAGCGTATTATGCCGGTACGTGTTACAGCCGAGGAAACCCAGCGTCAGAAGGTCTCCAAGGTCGAGGATGAGCGTCAGAAAGTCGAGGAACTGTATCAGGAGGAACTTCTCAGAGAAGCTGACCGTAATGTGGATCTGACTTACTCGGCATACAAGGATGTGTTCAACCGTATGCAGGACTGTATCACAGACGGACTTCTTTACTGCTTACAGAAAAGTGACGGCAAACTCCAGTATCAGGTTGATGAACTGTCCCGACAGAATGAAATCATCTGCGCCAATGTCGCCTATATCCACAAGACAGGTGTGGGCTATGGACTTGAAAACGCCAAACGCCAGCAGGCATACGAAGAGGCTAAGGAACAGATGGGTCGGCTCGTCAGCCGTACTGCAAGACTCTGTGCGGTGGCAGCAACTCACTACTAATCTCAAATGATTTCACAATGACTTTATTAAGCATACTTTGTACAATGGGATTGCCCTCCATAGACGAGAGCCTTGATAAGCTGCTCGTCGCTATGGAGACCTTCCCTAATGTGGCGGTCCTCGGTGATGCCTTGGGACTTGCCAGAATAATAGGTCTGTGCCTCGCATTATGCGTCGGCTCATACGAGTGCTGGATGATGATGCTTGGCAGACGCGGTATGGACGTGATGAAACTTCTCCGCATCATCGGTATCTCTATGTGTATCTCTTCTTCATCATGGATCTGTTCCGCGCTCCAGACACCCGGCAAAGGTCTTGAATCCGCCACGAAAGCGATGGCGATGGCTAAGAACAAGGAGGTAGCCGCCTTTGAACTGAAAGTAGCGCAGAAGCAGGGTGAATACCTTGAACGTCTCCGTGAAGTACAGGACTCTATCGCAACAGCACAGCAGGTTGCAGCTATCGGTGAGGATGCCAACTGGTGGGACAAGCTGATATATAATGTCGAGAACCTTGGCAATACAATCAACAACTACGCCCAACGTGCTGCGGTAGCCGCTGAGACTAAGGTCAGCGAGTGGATTAACGATGTAATCCGGTTTGTTGGTGAGCTTGTGTTCCAGATGTCCTACTACGGCATACTTGTCGCACAGAGGATATTCCTCGCTATAATGGCGATATTCTGTCCGATAATGTTTGCCATGTCGCTTGCACCACCGTGGAACTCGGCTTGGAGCCAATGGATGTCGAAGTACCTCTCACTTACCCTTTGGGGGTTCGTGACCTATATGTGCTTGTACTACATTGACTTCATCCTCCTATATAATCTCCAGCAGGATATGTTGGCATATCAACATCTGCTGACGGGTTCCGTCAACTCATGGTCACAGATAGGCGCACTCGGACTTCAGGGTATTGGTTCCAACTGTATGTACGCTATGGGAATGCTCGTAGGAGCCTTCATCATTCGGTTTGTTCCCGAAGTCTGCTCTTGGCTTATCCCCGGCGGAGTAAGCAGCGGCGCATCCACTCCTGCAAGCAGTGTCGCTATGGGTGCGGTACAGAGCGGAGCATCAGCGGCAATAGGAGTAACGAGCGTTGCAGCCGGAGGAATGTCGAGCGTTGCCGGAGCAATCGGCACACAGGCAGGACGCAACCTCTCTCACAATTTTTCAGACACTAACCAAAAATCATCATAATGCTTATTGAATCCTTAGCACAGAAAACCAGACTCGCCATGATGACAGTGCTCGCCGCCATTGCCGGCTGCACTCTCATCTGCGGGTTCACCGTGATCACCTGCATAAATATGGTTAACAAGGAGCGTCAGCAGATTTACGTCCTTGACGGTGACATACCGTTCCTCGCTCAACGTGCCCAGCTCGAAGCCAATTTCAATATGGAAGCGAGAGCGCATATCCAACTGTTCCACCAGTATTTCTTCAACTTGCCACCAGACAACGACTACATCAAGTGGACTCTCGGAAAGGCTATGTATATGGCAGACGGAACAGCCCTGAAACAGAAACAAGCTCTTGATGAGAACGGCTTTTACTCAGACATCATTTCATCATCAGCCGTCTGCACCATCATCTGCGACTCCATCAACTTTGACGAGCATGAGAAGAAATTCACATACTACGGTACCCAGCTCATCAAGCGAAGGACACGCGACCTTAAACGCTCGATGGTGACGACCGGGTATATCGAGAACGTACCCCGTTCACAGAACAACCCTCACGGACTGATGATCACCAACTGGCGAACAATCGAAAACAAGGATAAAGACTATTGATTATGGCTAAGAAGAAAAGCAGATTAATGACTGCGAATCAGATTAAATCGTGGCTCCAGCCGAAAGTATCGGCTTTTGGGGAGCGTCACCGTATGGCGGCGAGAATACGGCTGGCCAACTCATGGGCTACCCGACATCCGAAACGTACATTCGGATATGTTGTGGGTACTCTCCTTATGGTTCTGTTCTGCGACATCGCCATTGCCGGATTAAGGGCGGAAAACAGTATGGAGAACATGAGTCAGATTGCCAATGTAGAGCCTGTATTCAACGGTTTCCGCATCATTCAGGCAAACAAAGACAATCAGCGAAAGGCTCTTCTTGAAATGACCGCACAAGGTAAGTCACTTCACCACGAACTCGACTCGCTCATAGCCATTCCCCGGAAGTCGCACCGTGATTCCATCGAAATTATCCGTCGATATTCACGTCTCGAAAACATTGTGAAATCCTTAAAACAGAACGAAAATGCTCAATAAAATCAATTTCAAACAGCCGAAGTACATCTTTCCCGTGGTGATATTCGTACCACTCTGCTTTTTGGTGTACTTCGTGATGCAGACCTTTGGTGGTGGTGAAGACAAGCAGACAGTAGCCACCGACCATATCAATTCATCTCTTCCGGAGGCACAGGCGGAAGAAGCCGGAGACAAGCTCTTCGAGATGTCACGGCGTTTCGGTGACGAGGATGCCTTCACAGCCGTTGGCAAACTTGGTGAAGAAGAAACCGATGACGAATATCTCGACCACGGCTATTCCGAAGAGGAACTTAACCGTCTTGATGCGGCCGAGGCAGAACGAATCCGTCAGCAGCAGGAACTTGAACAGCTTGAACGCTCACTTGCAGAGTCCCGCCGTCATATCAACGCGTATGCTTATGATAATCCATACGATCATATTCCGGCCACGGACCCACGCGATGAATATGCACGAGACCTTGAAGCGATCCAGCAGCGCAGTTATGAGCGTCAGAAAGCTATCGAAGCCGGGCTTGGATATGGCAAGGATGATGCCGAGGAACTTGCTCAAAAGCAACGAGCCGATTCTATCGCCAAAGCCAAGGCTATCGAGCGTGAGAAGAACCGTCCGCTCCTTGTATTGAAATCTCAGAATACCAATGCGGATAAATTCAACACTGTCGGCAATGATGTTGCCTCTGATGAGTCACCTCTTATCAGGGCTATGATTGACCAGACCACCAAGGCACATGAAGGCACACGTCTCCGTTTCAAGTTGCTCGATGATGTGACTATCCATGATGTCAGATTAAAGAAAGGAACCTATCTCTATGGTACTGTCGCCGGATTCGGACAGCAGCGTGTCAAGGCAACCATAACCAGTATTCTTGTCGGGTCAAAATTTCTGAAAGTCAATCTCTCGGTATTCGACAACGACGGTATGGAAGGTTTCTATGTACCTGAGTCGGCTTTCCGTGACTTCATGAAGGAGGCCGGTGCAAGTACCGTCCAGCAGAACATCAGTTTTGAGTCGGAAAACGGTTATGGTTCGGGTATATCAGGAGAGGCAATCGCACTTCAAGCCCTCCAGAATATGTATAATTCAGCCACATCAGCCGTGTCCGCCAATATCCGGAAGAATAAGGCAAAAATCAAGTATAACACAATCGTTTACCTGATAAATTCAGACGAGGCAAGATAAGGAAATAAATAGGTAAACTAATAATCATATCACGGAATAATAAAAACAACAAATATGAAAATAAAGGTATTTCTTACAGCTATGGCTCTTTCCGTGCTGTCTCTGACTGCATCAGCCACAACACCGAAACAGACAATCCTTGTTAATGACGAAGTGACTACACACATCGTCATGCCGGAGGACATCAAGATGGTTGATCTCTCGACCACCAAAATCATCGGCAACCAGTGTGCAGATAACATTGTCCGCATCAAACCATTCATCGAGTCTGACCCGGATACGGAACCTACCAAATATTCTGAGGGTGAGCTTATGGGAACGCTGACTCTCATCGGTGAGCGCCACCTTACCCAATACGACATTCTCTATACCGGGAATCCCACCAGAGCCGCATCCATTCACCAGGTCCAGTATTCCGGTCTTTCCTCTTATATAAATCCGGAGGTGTCAATGCCCAAGTCAGAGATGGCGCGCTATGCGTGGGCTGTGTATGGCAGCGACCGCAAGTTCAATCAGCTTGTGTTCCGAGCCAGCGGCATGAAGGCAATCATCAATAACATCTACTCTATCGGGGATTATTTCTTCATCGACTATTCTCTTCAGAACAAGACCAAGATAGCCTACGACATTGAGGAGATGCGCGTCAAGCTGACAGACAAGAAGGAGGTCAAGGCGACCAATTCCCAGACTATCGAACTGACTCCGGCATATTCCCTCAATCTCGCCAAGAGGTTCAAGAAGAACTACCGCAATGTTCTTGTCATTCCCAAGTTGACGTTCCCAGACGAGAAGGTGCTTCGTATCGAGATTTCAGAGAACCAGATCAGCGGGCGAGTAATCACTATGACCATCGAGTATGACGACATCCTCAATGCTGACGGCTTTGATTCCGACATACTTAAAAAGATACCTTATACCGTTCATCCTCACATCTATAAGTAAGCTATGAAGAAGTTTCTAATCGCTATCGTATGCACTATCGTTTCTCTCGGTGCATACGCTCAGGAGTCACACGGCAAACTTACAGTCAATGCCGGTTTTCTGTTTCCTTCAACACTCAATGCCACTGTGGGCTATGAACATTCTTTCGGCTATGGAAGTGCCGTGGAACTGTTCGGAGAAATTGGCGACCATTGGAAGTCAGGGGAAGGACAATTTTGGAAAGGCTATTACTGGGACGGAGGCCTGCTCTATAAGCATCGCCTCGCCCGATATAAGAACGGTTGCTTTCGTTTCCGTGTCGGTCCGAAGTTTGGAGCGGTGGAGCGCAAGTTCTTTGTGGGACTTGAAGCCGGCTTTGAATACAACTATGTGTTTCAGAACGGCTGGGAGTTCGCTCTGATCCAGAAGAATAATGTCAACTTCGTTCACGGAGATACCTTCCGAAACGGTTTGCTTATAGGTCTAAAAATTCCATTCTAAATCACACGTAAATGGCGAAATATAATCTGAATAATGTCTCAGATGCGGACATAAATAATCTTCACAAGAATCTGACGGAGAGCCTGACTATACTCTCCAAACAATATCAGGACTCCGTACTTGATACTACTGTAGACCTCAAGGCTCTTCATGAGATAATTGAAAATATACGTGGACTCCATGTCGATGTGTTTGATGAATTTGATCGACGGGCAGGTTATCCTTACAGGCATGCTCAAAAGATTAATAATTACGAAGGTTCCTTTTAATTACAATTATGGCTTTTGAAGAAACCAAGGAACAACAGCAGATGTACAACTACTTCCGTAGCTGCATCTACTTCTTCCTTATCGTAGAGATAATCATGAATCTGCCGGTAACGGCGGACAGCAAGATTACCCAGTTCATTCTTGACATCTTCGCACGGTTCAAGATATTCAACTCAGTGGCTTGCTGTAAGGTAGCCGAACTCATCTGCATCTGTGTGGTGTGTATCGGTACCAAAGCAAAGAAAGCATTGAAATTCAATGTCAGGACAATGGTCTTATATCCTGTTCTCTCAGGATTGACCCTTGTCGCATTGTGCTTCATCTTCCATCACGGTGAATGGGGAATGTCAATATTCGGTTTCCCGGCAAACCGCGTCCTCTATGCAGCTTGCTCCATAATCGGAACCATGCTCGTTCACCAAGGTCTCGATGGTATCGCCAAGTATTACAATCACAAGGTCGGAGAAGACCGCTTCAATTTCGAGAATGAGTCCTTTGAGCAGTCCCGACAGGAAGTGAACACGCCGTATTCGGTAAATATCCCTATGATATTCTACTGGAAAAAGCGTATGCACAAGGGCTTTATCAATATCGGAAATCCTTTTAGAGGCTCGATGGTGCTGGGTACACCGGGTTCTGGCAAGTCATTCGGCATCATCGATCCCTTTATCCGTCAGCACTCTGCAAAGGGCTTCGCCATGATGGTATATGACTACAAATTTCCGACACTTGCCAAGACGCTTTTCTACCAATATTGTAAAAATAAGAAGAATGGTAAATTACCGAAAGACTGCGGTTTCCGTATCGTGAACTTTACCGATGTCGAGTATTCCAACCGTATAAATCCTATTCAGCGTAAATATATTCCTGACCTCGCGGCCGCATCAGAAACGGCAGCGACTCTACTTGCCTCATTAAATAAAGGAGGTGGAGAAAAGAAAGGTGGTTCGGAGGCATTCTTCACCAACTCTGCTGAAAACTTCCTCGCAGCCATCATATATTTCTTCGTAAATCTGCATCCGACAGGTTTCAAGAACGGCAAGAAACTCCGTCGGTTCATCTTACATGAGGGAAAGAAGCTGGAGATTGTCATTCGTAACTGGGACGATTTCAATGCCCTTGACGAGAACGGGAATGTAGTGCTGGACTTCGTGAATGAGAACGGTGTCGATGTCTCGACCGATGAAGACCGTATGTTCGTTGACCTTAACGGATTCCGATATAAAAACCACACGGGCAAGGAGATTGTGATTGAGCGTAGCTGGTATGAGGATGAGTACGGCAATGAGGTCGAGCCGGACACCATCACCGGAGAATATTCTGATATGCCTCACGTGCTGTCATTTCTCGGTCACGGATATTCGGAAATATTCGACATCCTGATGCAGGACGATAAGATTGCTTCTCTGATGGCACCGTTCAAATCGGCATTTGAAAACAAAGCCAACGACCAGTTGGAAGGTATGGTAGGTACTCTCCGTGTCAATGCCGCAAGACTCGTATCTCCTGAAGCATATTGGGTATTCACGGGCGATGACTTCGATTTGAAGATTTCCGACCCGGCTAACCCAAGCTATCTTGTGATAGCCAACGACCCTGAGAAGGAGCAGGTTATCGGTTCGCTCAACGCGCTTGTGCTTAACCGCCTGATTACTCGTGTCAATTCCAAAGGGAACATTCCGGTGAGTATCATTGTGGATGAGTTACCCACGCTGTATTTTCACAAAATTGACCGACTGATTGGTACGGCTCGAAGCAACAAGGTTGCCGTGACTCTCGGGTTTCAGGAACTTCCGCAGCTTGAAGCTGACTATGGCAAGGTCGGGATGCAGAAGATTATCACCACTTGCGGTAATATCTTCATGGGTGCAGCCCGAAATAAGGAGACTCTGGAGTGGGCGCAGAATGATGTGTTCGGAAAAGCCAAGCAGACTTCTACCTCAATCACTATCAACGACAACAAGGTATCTACCTCCATATCTGAACGTCTTGACTATCTCGTTCCGGCGGCTAAGATTGCAGATATGGCAACCGGTTGGCTTGCAGGTCAGGCTGCTCGCGACTTCACAGCGACCGATGAAAAAATGTTGTCGCACTTTGACATCGAGAACTCGGAGGAGTTCAAGACAACCAAATACTTCTGCAAGACCAACTTCGATATGAAGAAGATTAAGGACGAGGAAGCTCACTATGTTGAGTTGCCGAAGATTTATGCCTTCAAAGATGAACGAGAAAAAGAGATTATGCTCAACCGCAACTTCAAGCGTGTCAATCAGGAGGTTGACGAGATAATAAGTATGCTTGCCGGAAAGAAATAGGCTATGGTTGATTTTTCATTAAGCAGATTTTCAGTGCCGCTCTCACTCCGACTGAGTGGGAGCGCATTGAAGATTATTGCCGTTATCTCGATGGTAGTAGACCATTGCGCTTATTTCCTGATGGGACACGGCACACTTATATATGAGGCAATGCGTTGTATCGGGCGTATTGCCTTCACAGTATTCGCTTTCCTGATAGCCGAGGGCTTCGCACACACTCGCAACCGAACTCGCTATTTCCTCACGTTATTGGGGTTCGCTATCATAAGCGAAATTCTCTGGTACTTGCTCAATGGAGCAGACGGCACTCATAATGTGATGTTTACTCTTGCACTGGGCGTAGCTGCATTAGCCGTTTTCGACCGTCTTTGCGAGAACGGAATACTTTGTTTGGTTGCTCTCATCTGTATTTTAGGAATTGCATATTGGTGCGGAGTTGATTACGACTGGTGCGGAGTCTTGATGACTATTCTTTTCTACATCCTCCGGCGACAGACAATAGAACCGTGGGCTGAGCGCAATTCAATCAACTATCCCTCTCAGGCAACCCGTCAGATCCTTTTCACATTCCCTCTGATGATGCACTACGGCATAGCCGGCTCAATCCTCGCCTCAATCGTCATCTTCCTCTACGACGGCACTCGCGGACAAATCAAAGGCGCAGCAGCCAAATACAGCTTCTACGTCTTCTATCCGTTACATTTATTAATTATCTATCTACTCTTATGAAGAAATTTTCTCCATTCGATATCATTTGGATTGGTATTATGAAATAAACCGCAGATCAGCGTGAGATATTCGGGTAGATAACCGTCATTGCTCCATAGCAATGGGAAGCCAAATAGTTCTGATGCAGTCTTTCCGAGATCGAGGCCGTATGATTCAAGAGAGGGTCTCACCAATTCCGGATGCCGGCACGGTTGATTGTCAAGCCTTGAACAAGTACCTTCGGGACAATAAAGGCAGCTTCCAGCGTAAGCAAATGCCTTTCCTCCGTATGTCATTTCCATATCCCTCAGTCGCTTTTCTATGCGCAGGCGTTCAGGACGAAAGAATCGGTTTACTTCCGAGAACGGGATTTCCTTACCATCCGGTGTAATTTTGGTAGCTACTAAAAACAGATTGGCGTATTGACGCAGTTCCGCCATCGTATCATACGAAAACGGAGGACAGACCCATACCTTGCCATAATTTCGGCATTCTTTGCAATAC
>ERZ777305.119-NODE-119-length-123436-cov-10.981326_pt1 | contig 123436 bp, 114 predicted proteins | sample MGYA00374965_ERZ777305 | MGnify/ENA primary metagenome ERZ777305 (study PRJEB29328, sample SAMD00013331) | mouse gut metagenome | study: EMG produced TPA metagenomics assembly of the Metagenome analysis of fecal microbiota from mouse which was promoted... | reverse complement strand
CAGCCGAATTTTTATTATAGTGATGGTCGTCTGTCCTATCATCACTGGTTTATGAGTAACAGCTGTTTTCAGCCGTGTTCACAACTGCAATAACATATCAGTTTTCAAAAAACATGGATTTATACCAGCAGACGGTCTCCGTATAAGCCTGATAAATGGTGTTCGTATCAACATTTAATACAATAAGCTGTCTGCTGATCTCCTGCCAGTCAGCGGATTCATAACTGATCACAAAGGAGTAGATATTTGCCAGCTCACCTTTATGATACACCAATGCATCTGAAATTTCCTTTGTCACATTGACCTTTTTCAATGCTTCTTCCATCGGCATATTCAAAATGATATCCAGAATGGAGAACAGTCCCATCAGAAATACTTCCGAAGCCTTCATTCCCAACCCGAATACCGGTGCCAGACATTCCATGAATTTCGCCCGCAGCATAGATGTTCTTGCAACTTCATTTGGTCTGTCCGCGCACAGCTCTTTGGTGATAACGGTATTAATCCATTTCTTTAACTCTTTCTGCCCTAGAATCGCAGCTGCATGACGAATGGAAGTAACTTCTGAATTGATCGCAATATGATTCACCATCTTAAGCAGCTCTACGACTAAGGCTGTATCACGGCCAATAACATCCGCCGCCTCTGTCAGTTCAAAGTCCACATCGTTGACGATATTCATCAGTTCCAGATAATTGATCTTAAGCGGAGATACTTCCGTCTCACCCTTGTTGATCGGTATACGGTAAAAGCTGCCCTCAAAAAACTGGAAACTCTCATCATCTTTAAGAGAATCATAGATTTCCTGGCTCTCGATATTGCCCACGCATATGGTCAGGTGCGGATATAAATGCCCGAAATATACCTTCGCCTTGTAGACATCCACCTTCTTATGATCCAATATGATATAGTCCATCAGCGTCAGAAGTTCTTTGTTCTGCTCCAGTTCATTTACCGGAAGCTTCATAATGGCTAACTTGAAGCCTTTCTGCTTCAATTCGGTAAGACGTTTCCGGTACGCTTCCGTATTCTCAATAGACTTGTCAAACAACAATACCAGCCTGCCCCGCAGATCCTCACACTGTGATTCGAGATCAGAAAAAATGGCGATATGGTTCACCGGTATAAGTACATCTGTACCCGGCGACAACGTATCGATACCAATATTGCGCACAATATCCAATCCTTCAATCTCCGCCAGTCCGGTAGCACTGCTCGTGCCAAATATCGGCGGATTTAAAAGGCTGTTCTCCTTCTGTGAAAACAGAGAATATGCACGAACCTTCATATTTTTGTCAAAAAACGGTATCAATGTAGCCAGCATATTACATTCCCCCCTAATACGTGTAGATTTGTATTGCTAACACATGCCCTGCATTTTCTTTGAAAGAACCCCTATGCAATCCTTTTAATGCAGGACAAATATTCTGCATCCATTATAGCAAATAATGGCGCATAACGCTATCAAAAAATCAGATAGAATTATAATACATAAGTCCCATTTCCATTAATATGTTTTCTTATCCAGCCCCATGCGCATGATAATATCCTGTATCTTATGATAAACCAGCGCTTCATCCATCGTGAGAATCTTACGGCCTTCCATGGTAACCTGTCCGTTAATGATGACCGTATCCACTTCAGAGCCGTTCGCGGAATAAGACAGACCCGCAATCAGATTATTTCTGGGCGTCAGGGACGGCGTGTTCAGATCAAGAATCGCCAAATCTGCTTTCTTACCCACTTCAATAGAACCAATCTCCTTCTCTAATCCAAGCGCCCGCGCTCCGTTGATCGTTGCGATCCGGAAACCTTCCTTGGCGCTGATACACTGGGGTGTCCGGCCTGTTCCCTTATGAATCAGTGTCAAGAGGCTCAGTTCGTGGAACATATTCAGACAGTTGTTGCTGGCTGCGCCATCCGTGCCAAGGCATACATTGACACCTTTCTCAAGCATCCTGGCCACTGGTGCAAAGCCATTTCCCAGCTTCATGTTGCTGGCCGGGTTCGTCACAACACTTACATTCTTTTTCTTTAAGATATCTATATCTTCGTCTGTCACCTGCACACAGTGAGCCACAATGGCAGGTACATCAAAAATACCGCACTTCTCTGCCAGGGCAATCGGTGTGCAGCCATATTTCTCCTGGATTTGGCTGATCTCGCTTTCGCTCTCAGAAAGATGAGTATGGATTCCCATATTTTCCTTTTTGGCTTCCTCTGCCACAATTTTTAAAAAGGCATCGTCACAGGTGTACGGCGCATGCGGCCCTAACTTAAACGTCAGCCTGTCACAGTCCTTAGCCGCATCCCGCTCCTCATAAGCCTGACGCAGACGTGACTGTCCTGCCTCATCATTCCCGCTTCCCACAAGTCCGCGGCACACCACCGCACGCATACCGGATTCCTTCACCGCCCGTGTGGTCTGGTGAATATTCATCTGCATGTCATTGAAACAGGTGGTTCCGCTCTTCATCATCTCGATAATGGCAAGGTTCGCACCCCAGTATGTATCCTCATCCGTCATCTGCTGCTCAATCGGATCAATCGTCCCAAATAACCAGTCCATGAAAGACAGATCATCTGCCACATTTCTCATGAAAGACATGTAAGAGTGCGTGTGGCAGTTGATCAGACCGGGAATCACCAGCTTATCTTTTCCGTCAATCACCTTATCCTCGCTAAATCCTGCCGGTTCATCACCGATTGCCGCAATCCTGTCTCCCTCAATATAGAGGCTTGTCTCCTGAATCACATCTTCCGCTCCCTGAGGAAGCACTGCCAATACATCTTTAATCACAATTCCCATAGAAAATCTCCTCCTGTATGTTGTTATCTGATTGAAATATTGCCTGTCCCATAACTTCTATCTATTGACAATATTTCTGTTTTCCCCGTCCAGAAATGCCTGGATATTTTTCATCACTTCACCCACCAGACGTGTTCTGGCTTCTCTGCTCGCCCAGGACATGTGCGGTGTGATGATAAGTTTGGTGCTGTCCTGAATCTTACCAAGCGGATTATCCTTCGTCATGGGCTCCTGTTCCAGTACATCCAGTCCTGCCGCCGCAATCTGTCCTTCCATCAGCGCATCGTATAAATCCTGTGTATTCACCACCGGACCGCGTGCCACATTGATAAGTACCGCCGTCTTTTTCATCCTGGAAAGGGCATCCTTGTTGATCAGCCCTCTGGTCCTGTCGCTGAGCGGACAATGCAGTGACAAAATGTCCGATTCCTGCAAAAGTGTATCAAATTCCACACGCTCATATTCTGTGCAGGTGCTCTTCCCTGAAGCAGAATAAAAAATCACCTTACAGCAAAAAGCCTCCGCTAAGGACGCCACCTTATGACCAATGCTTCCCATTCCCACAATGCCCCAGGTCTTCCCTGCGAGCTCTGTAAAGGGTCTGTCAAAGTTAGAGAACCTGTCCTGTGCCCCATAGGCTCCTGATTTTACATAATCATCATAAAAAGCAAGTTTCTCTGAGAGCGCCAATGCCAGAAGAAGGGTATGCTGTGCCACTGCCGGCGAACAGTAATTGACTACATTTGCGACCTTGATCCCCCTGCTCTTACAATATGCCAGATCCACATTGTCATATCCTGTGGCAAACAGGCAGATCAGCTTCAGATTCACGGCATCTTTCAGGGTTTTTTCATTCATGGGCGCCTTATTGGAAATAACGACATCAGCATTCTTCACCCGCTCAGCCACTGTATCTGCTACCGTATTTCCGTAATATGTCACTTCTCCGAACTTTTCAAAACAGCTTACGTCAACATCTGTTCCTACGCTGTCTCTTTCCAAAACAACCAGTTTCATAACTACCTCCCGGATTTTTATCCTTTTTTACTATAACACAGTGTGGGACGGGATTCAATTTGAATTATGGACATGAAAAGAGAACAGTTTCCTGTTCCCTTTAAGAGTCTATTAAATTATCCGCAGTGTTAAAATAATTTCACCATATTCTTAGCCCAGGTCTTAAAGAAGGACCAATGCGGTGCAACATGCTCGTCAATCAGGCGGCAGGCATTTTCATAATCAAAAGGCTGCCGGTTGCTGACTTGTGTATAAGTGCCCACCGCCTGAGAATAGCCCAGTGCAATATTTCCACGCGCCACATCTCCTACCGCCACCTGTGCGCCACGCGCGTATGCCCCGAAGGCAAACTGCCCGAAAGCCGTCGCCCCCATGGAGAAAATCCCCACGGAAACTGCCCCTGCTGTGATAATGCCAAAGGCAAAGCTGCCAAAAGCAAGTATGCCCACTGCAAAAGTTGCCAATGCAAATAACCCGATGGAAACAAGTCCAAGTGCAATCCCGCCCATAGCCACGAAACCAAGAGCCAGAACACCCTCCGCAATATTACCTATGGCAATTATGCCTTTGGCTCGGTACAGACCAATCCCTGTATGTATGTGTATGAGAGGAAGATTTCCTATCATCTTTTTACTCTTATATTCAAAATGAGATCTTCCGGAAGAATACACTGCCGTATGAGCGGCAGCATATGATGCGGCATCCTGTCCTTTAATCTCTCTTTCAAGGTCCTCTCTGAGCAGATAATCTGTTGTCACCCCAAACAGGTTGCTGATAGCCACAATCTTTTCAATTTCAGGTACCGACTGTCCGGTCTCCCACTTGGATACTGACTGTCTCGATACTCCAAGACTATCCCCAAAGGCCTCCTGTGATAAACTATGTTCTGTCCGCAGCGTATAAATCTTTTCTCCCAATGTCATCAGATATTTTCCTTTCTAATCCTGTTATAATAAGCAGCCATATGGATTCCCTCTGCTGAAATATATTATAGGAAACCAGAGAGAATCTGACCAGTAAGCACACTTGGAAATTTGTCAACCATCAGTTGCAAAAGCAGCGGATACCGGACTTTGCCGGATATCCTCATAATAATAACATAAAGAAGGAAGTGAAATTTTACAAGAAAATCTCACTCCCCTCTTTAAAGAAGAATAATTATGAAAAAGATTAAAGGTAGGCATATTTAATAACAAATATGATTCAATTAATAATTAAACTTACCAATCAGGTTATCCAATTCTTCTGCCAGTTTCTTATTCTGCTCAGACTGCTGCTGAATCTGCTCGGCAATCAGCGCTGTATTTTCGTTCTTATCAACAATCACACTGATTGCACAGCGATTCTCGTTGGTAATGTCATTCACATCTGAAACATTTTCAGAGATATGTCTGACCGAACCCTCCAGCTGCTTGACTGCCTGGTCCACTTTATCCAGCTGATCCTTGATTCCATTCACGGAAATACTATAGCCCGTGGACTTCTCCGCAAAATCTTTAAACTGTCCCACTACTTCTTTCTCAATAAAGGCAATAATGGTATCGAAACAATCATTTACAACCTTGATACTGTCATTTGTCTCACTGCAGATTGCCTGAATGCTGGACGCCGTATTCCGGGAAGTATCTGCCAAAGTACCAATCTCTCCGGCAACCACGGCAAATCCACGGCCTGCCTCGCCCGCCCTTGCCGCTTCAATGGATGCATTGAGAGACAACAGATTGGTTTGTCCCGCAATGTTGAGAATCTCTGATGCCAGTTCATTGATCTTCGTCAGACTGCTGAGACTGCTGATCGCCTCTTCCACAGAACTCTTGGTTTCAACCAGTGTTTCCTGCCCGTTCCTGTATGCATAGTCTGCTTTCACCTGCATATCCTGAGCGCTTTCAATCACAGAATTACTTGTCTTAATGGAATCAGAAATATTGTCCAGAATCGTATTGACTACGGAATTAATACTCCTGATCTCAGTATCTACATTAGAAACCAGATTATTCGTGCTCTCCAAAGCAGAGGAAAGTTCCTCTGTCGTTGCCACATTGTCTGTGACATCCGCCACCAGTTCGTAGGAGGATTTATGCAGCTCATCTGCTTTCTCTTCCAGTGTATTACAGCAATCCTTTAATGTTCCCGTAATCTCCTGTAAAGAATCTATCAGAACCTTCGTTGCCGTTGCAATATTTCCCAGTTCATCACGTCTGCTACAGTACTTCTGAACCTCTTTATTATCCGAAATATCAAAATTCTGTAAGGAGACAAGACCCCCTTCGATGGACTTCATAGGTCTTAGCATCTTCCCTACGATGAGCAGGGAAACAATAATCAATATAAACAGGGCTGCAAAGCAGAAGATAATCAGCGTCAGCATCATCTTATCTGTAGATGCGAAAATCTCCTTCTGATCATCTGAAACCATAAACAGCCAGCCATGATCCGCCATGTAATAATAAGAAGAAATATATGCCTCGCCATCCTGCGTATATTCTGTGTATCCGCTGCTGTCCTCGGCGACACCTTTAAACTGCTCGCAAAGCTTGACGATGTGGGCTTCTTCCGCTGGCGTAGCCACCTTTTCCGGATCCTCATGGAATATGTACTGGCCATTTTCCACATTGACCATGCAATAGGTTGCGTTTTCCATGCCATCCATGGTCAGATTATCAAGAATCTGAATCAATCCTGTACTGAAAATACCGCCTCCCACAAGGCCCGCCGGATTTCCCTGCTCATCATAAACTGCCATATACATGGAAACAATCTGCTGTCCACTGGCAGGAGAGATGATAATGCCGGTATTATACACACCGTTTGCCGCAAGCATTGCATCCTGCAGTGCCTTTAACGAATCGCCTTCTCTTGTGGTAATCCCCACTACCTGTGGATTAGTGTGCGCCAGTACGTGTGTATTCCACTCGCTGGCATACAAGCCTTCCAGGTTCGCAACATCTTTTGAGAAGCTTTCTGTATAAGCCTGTGCAGCTGCCACAGCTGCCGGATCTTCCGGATTCAGCATAATATTCAGAACTTCTCCGGCCCGACTATAGGCAGTAAGAGTTCCCTCTGCTTCCTGCACATAATTTTTAATAATCTGGCTGCGCTCCTCCACAATCGTCCTCATGCTGTTAATCGTACTATTGCGGGTATCTGATGTAATAAAGTAGGTGACAAAAACTGACAGAATCGTCATAACCGCAAACTGCATGACTAACATACTGGCAATAATCTTCTGGCCCAGCGAAATTTGTGCTCTTCTTTTCTCTTTCTTCATCTTAAGATTTCCTCCGCCTTTATCATTTTTGATACATGTTATCAGTTACAATCCCCTCTTCGACAAAAAACACTACCCGCAGATCATCTCTGCATGAATAGTAATACCTCTACAACAGTCCATGCAAACAATATATAGAGAAAAGCAAACTTTACTGCAATGTTAAACAGCCATTCCACACTCACATTTACTGTCAGCCCTTATATTATTTTATATAAATACAAAATAATTGAGTTAATAATACACCGTATTATCTCTTTTTTCAAGTTTTTCGCACAATTAAATACAAATCAACCACTAAATTCCATAAATTTCTGATACAACTCTAATAAATCTATAATAATTTATACAAAACCCTGCCGGCCTTTTCCGGACCGGCAGGGTTTTTGACTCTGTTCTGAATCATTCATTATAATAATGATATCTTTTATAAATTGAACTAATGGCATCCTCTGCATCGACTGCAGTCTCCCCCGCACTGAAGCGATTTGCCTGCCTTTTTATCTTTAACCATGCTCCTGACTGCCAGTATGGCTGCTGCCGCCACAAGTGATAATACAACAATTGTTCCCATGATTGATCCTCCGTGCTTCTACAATTTCTATCCCATGATTAACAATTATGTTCCCGCCAACCATGGAAATCACGGTCACTGCCGCTTATTTTTTAATAAAATCACCAAATCAGATCTGTATCAGGCATTCAACAGCTGCCCTTCTATCTTATAGACCTCCCCCTTAAGAGGAATCTTACGCTCTATAATATCCAGAATCAGTTCTCCTGCTTTCTGTCCCATCTCAAAAAGCGGCATCTCAACCGTAGTCAGTTTAGGCCGCAGAATATTGCCAAACTGACTGCCGATCCCTCCTACAAAGATATCTTTACCGATGACAAGGCCCTTTTCTAACGCATAATCATACACGCCCATAGCCATATTGTCATTCATGGAAAACAGCACTCTCACACCCTGCTCCAACAGCCCGGAAGCCGCCTGATATCCAAATTCCCTGCTCCAATCCCCGTAGCAGATCAATTCCGGATTATATAAAATCCCGGTCTGGTATATGGCCTTCTGGCATCCCAGCAGCCTCTCACTGGTATGCAGGCTGCTGCGGTCTCCGGCAATAATGCCCAATTTATCTGTCCTAGTCTGCAACAGCCTGTGCACCACCATATAAGCGGCTTCTTCATCATGGAAGATTACCGAGGGAATATCTCTGTCCTTGGCAAATCCATAGACCACGACCACCGGCATGGAGGCATCCTGTACAAGCACGCTGGACAAGTTCCTGCTGTGAGCGCTGACATAAATGATACCCTCCACCTGATTAGCGCGCATGATTTCCCGCTCATCCTCAAGATTTCCCTTAAATTCCTCATGATAATAGAAATCTTCTCCATATTTCCGGTAAATGCGCAGATTACTCAACAGGAAATTATACCCCCGCCCTTCCAGATATTCGTCTATACCGTCCACAATCTCCGGCGTATTAAAGACTGTCAGATCCTCCGTGATGATTCCTATGGTCCTGCTGGTCCTCTGTTTCAGGTTTTTGGCCGCCACATTGGGAACATAATTCATCTTTTCAATCTTTTCCAGGACCATCCGTCTGGTCTCTTCCCCCACTTTACCCTTGTTATTCAGGATGTTGGAAACCGTCGCTATGGAAACATTACATTCTTTTGCTATCTCTTTGATCGTCGCCATGTCTCTCTCCTAAATGCCGCGCCACATTTCTTTCCCGCATCATGGTTTCTCAGTATTCTCAGCAATACCTTATCGTATCTTCCACGAAATAAATCTTCTCTTGTCTATATTATAGAGAAATCTGCGTTTTTTGTCCACGTCTGCTTACATGACAAGCCATGCATAACCCTGTTTATGATTATCAGCCTCATTCTCCTGTCTGCTTCTTTGATCGATCTCTTCCACATCCATGCTCCCAAACCGCTCCTGAAAGCGGGTGAGGGATTCAATCTGTGCTATGGTACACCAGGGAAGCCATCTGCCAAGCCCATTATGATACTGCATGGCAAGTTCGCCGCTTTCTTCCACAAGCCCCGGGTACACATGTCCCAGCCTGCCCGACCAGTCCAGGGTCTGTTTGGTATTCCCATTGAGAAACAATGCAAACTCACGATAATGGACATCTTCTGTATGCAGATACAGACGATAATATTCATAAGGCATATACCCCATCATCACATCCGCATGGGAATGGCCGGTGGCAATCAGGCTTAAGCCCGTTATATCCACTTTGTCAAACACCGCATTTCCCTTATAAGGCTTCACTTCATAATGCCACACATAGGTCCAGGTCTCAGTAAAGTCTGCCGCCCCTTTCGCTGCCTGCAGCCAGCGCTTGTGTCCATCCAGATCATACAGCGCCATAAACGCATATACTGCTATCATGCCTGCTTCTTTGTCAATGGTATTATCGTTATCTGCCGTACCACCCACATACTGCATGGGGAGATAAATATTATCATAACTGAACCGCCCCGCCTTACAGGCCGCCTCCTTATACTGTTCCTTGTCTGTGGCCCAGTACATGTTCACCAGAAAGCGAATCACATTGGTGGTGTTAAACTTCCCTTTATGTACCGGCTCTCCCTTTTCATCATAGGCACGATAAAAGGAACCGTCAGCATTCTGGTTACGTACCAGCCAATCCCCATAACGGATACAAAAGGCAAGCCAGCCGCTTTCTGTCCTGCCTTCTTTCTTTGCACAAAGATAACAGGCCAGGATTCCTTCCATACCATCTGCCACTGTCCTTGTATAGGTGGGATAGTCTGCCTTAAAAGTGTCTGGAAAGGCATTATACCACACACGCGGAACCACACTGTCCTTCATGGATTCCTTTACCCAGAAATCAATGATCGCACGGGCTTTCTCCACCAGTTCTTCCTGATTCAGCTGATAGCCCCATCTCATCAGCTGATAGGCGCACATGGTCTGCTGCCCCACAAACCCCATCTGGAAACTGATATCACATACCGTTCCTTCCGGCACCGTAGTCCAGAAGGGAAGCCCCATCACACCGTTATATCTTTGTGTATACACATGGAGCAGTTCCATGCTGTGCTGATACACCTTTTCCACATCTGCTTTCCTGTGTTGCGGTGTATTTGTCTCATAGAAATGCCGCCAGACCTTTTGCATGGCTTCGTAATGCCCCTGCGCCCTGCCCCCTGTCAGCGAGAAAGAATACTCCTGTGTAAACCCTTTACGCAGCGGATGGCTTCTCTTCGCCCATGCCTGCTTCTCATCCACATAAGTCTTCTCCCCTTCGCTTCCCGGAAAATGATAGATCAGTTCTGCGGCTTTCTCATTTCTGATTCCCATGGATGCATATTGGAACGAAGTATCCATAGCCCAGTCCGAGCTTACTTCCTTCATGCCGACAGATGGATTCGGTGAAATATGTTTCATAACCATATAGCTGTTATTTTCCGGCCTGTACAATTCCACATAAGGCATAGCCATTCTGGTGATTCTGATATAATGGTACCGATCTCTTGCATTGCTTCCAAAAGCCTTATCGACCACATTCTCATTCCTGCGGTACCAGATGCCTGGGATAAATACCTCATAATCATCCAGACTGTATCTGCCCTCCTCATGCAATGCAAAAGAAGAAGAAAACCCGACTTCCCGGCCATGCTCCCGAATGACCTGCACCCTTCTTGTGAAGACAATTTCCTCCGCAGCCATCTGACAGCCATCCGAAACAGCCTCTTCCTCCGGTCCTTGACAAGCCTTCAAATCCATCTTTTCCCATTTCCATTGATAAGTATCCGAAACTTCAAGCCGGCTTCCATAAGCCGTATCCACCAACACCTGGCACTGATATCCGTTCTTAACCTCTTCTGCCTTTTCATAACCTGACCGATACAGATGAAATCCTCCGCCTGACTCTTTCACCTCTATCTCCACGGGAGTCTCAGAAATATAAACTGTTCCAGCCAAAGAGACTGCAATCCCCCTTTTTCCCTCTTTATTCCGTATAAAACGAATCTCCTGTCCCATAATCTGCCTCTCCTGTTATCATCCTTTGATTCCCGTCATGGAAATGCCTTCTACAAAGTATCTGTTCCCTATCAGGAAAAATAGCAGCGCCGGTATACTGATGATACCTGCCAGTGCCAGCACAGCTCCATAATTTGTTGAGTAAACACCCTTAAACATATATAATCCCAGTGTCAGCGTTTTCAGTTCCTGATGACCATTTAAGTAAATGACCGTATAAAAGAACTCATTCCACGCATTGACAAATGCAAACAGCGCAACCACAATCAATGCTGGTTTGGTCAGCGGCAGTATAATCTCACAATAAATTCTGAAATACCCAGCCCCATCTACCCTGGCTGCCTCATCCAGCTCCTTCGGTATGGTCTGGAAAAACTGTCTGAGCATAAAGGTAAAATAAGCACTTCCCCCAAACCATGCCGGAACCACCATGGGCGCAATCGTCCCCAGAAGATGCAGTTTATTCCACATCTGATACTGTGGAATCAACGTGACTGCCGCCGGAAGCATCATGGTCGAAATAATCAGCATGAACCAGATATTCTTGTATTGAAAATCAAATCTTGAAAATCCATAGGCCGTTATACTGGAAGATAGGACCGTCCCCGCCACACACAAGGCCGTTATCATACAGGAGTTACGAAACTGTAACAGCAGGTCGCTCTGCTGTAACGCTTCCTTGTAATTTTTCATCGTACCCATCCGGGGAAGGATGACAGGCGGCGTCTGATACAATTCCTCCAGACCCATGAAAGAACTCCTCACCATCCAGAATATAGGGAACAAAAATACCAGGCCCGCGAACACAGCAATGGCAATCAGAATACTGTCCGCTATCTTCTTCTTTCTTCTCATCATGTATCACCTCCGTATTTCGCCCAGCCTGTTATTCGTTATCATGCACCCAGCACTTCTTCGTTCCAAACAAAATACCGGTTATCACGATAATCACCAGGAACATGCCCCAGCTCTCCGCGCTGGCGAGCCCCATTTTCAGTTGTTTGAAAGCATGGTCATACACCATCACATTCATAAAATAAGTCATCCGATCCGGACTGCCATTGTCAGAAAGCATGATACTCTGAGCATAAATCTGTAAGGAATTGACAAGGCACATCACCAGCTGGAAGAAGACCACCGGGGAAATCGACGGAAAGGCCGCGTACTTAAACCGATGCCACGCATTCCCTCCATCTACATCCACCGCTTCCAGAAGGCTTGCCGGCACATCCTGAAGCGCCGCGATCATAATAACCACCGAGCCCCCGCATGTCCACAGACTCATGACAAACAAAGATACAAAAATCAGCTTATTATCCATAAGCCAGTTTAAAGAACCAAACCCCAGCATGCGCAGTGCCTGATTGACCAGACCGTTACGGTAATCTAAAATCCAGTTCCAGATTACTGTCGTTGCCACCACCGGTACCACAGAGGGAAGGAAATAGACTGCCCGAAGAACACCCCTCCCCCTGAAATTCCGGTTTAACAAAAGTGCCGCCAAAACCGAAAACACCATTACCAAAACTGCATTAATGCCTGCATATATAAGTGTCACCTTCAGTGATTTCAGAAAAAGCGAAGAGGGACTTGTGAGCATGTTCACATAGTTCTCTATCCCAATCCACTTAGGACTGTGCAGGACGGAAAACTTCGTGAAACTGTAATAAAGGCTTACCAGCATCGGCCCCGCCGTAAAAATCAGAAACCCAAGAATCCCGGGAGCCGCAAACAGATAGCCTGCCCCGTTTTGTGACAGCCGCCTTCCTTTTTTACTTCCTTTATCCATCATGCTTAAGCACCTCCCTCCGGCCTGTTATTTTGTAAATTCTGTTTTTATCTCATCCATGACTTGTCCGAGAGCCTCTTCTACCGTACTGCTTCCATTCCATACGGAATCCATAACGGAATCGCCAATCGACATCATGTCTCCCCAGCCCGGCACATAATACACAGGCCACTGGGCAATTGCTCCTTCCGTATTGGTATAACTTAAGATAACTTCTTTCGCCTCATCCGTAACATTTTCACCGGACGTCCACTGGGCAATCTTATCATCCTCTGTGTACCATGCCGCTTCATTTGGAAGCCATGCGCCGGTTTTCAGGATATCTACCACTCTCTCCGGATTCATCATATATGAATAGAACTCCAACACTTCTTCCGGATGCTGCGTCGTGTTAAACATAACCGCAGGTCCACCGCAGTTCATGGTAATCGCCTTATCCATTTTAGGAAGCACAGCCACGCCATAATTGACGCCGGCCTCTTTATTGGCATTGATCACATTGGATAAATCCCAGGAACCATTGATATACATGGCCACATCACCGGAAATCATAGCCTTATCCGCAGAACCTATGCTGCTCACCAGACTGGACGTCGCAGCCGGCGCCACCTGATCTTTGTAAAACAAATCCGCTATTCTCTGAATACCTTCGATGGATTCCGCTTTATCCCAGAGCAGCTCCCTGCCGTCTGCCGAGACAATACCGCCGCCATTTGCATAAGCAGACCACATGTACTGGAACTGATACATGGAATTAAAGGCCACACCATACTGCTGCGTCTGGGAAGCGTCAAAGCCTGCATCCCCCGGATGATTTCCATTCACATCCACTGTAAGCTTCTTTGCAATATCCACAAACTCATCCCATTCCCATGCGTTTTCCACCGATGTGGAAGGATATGCAATCTGGTACTGATCAAAAATGTCTTTATTGTAATACATAAATATCAACTGATTCGACAGACCAATGCCGTATATCTTCCCATCCAGACCGCGAATGGTAACAGAATCCAGCTTCTCACCAATCGTACCGTCTGCAATCGCATCGTCCAGACTATAGAGCACACCAGCATCCGCATACTTGATTACGTCAGCCTCTGCCATGTAACTGATATCCGGCAGATCATTGGAAGATGCCAGTGTTGCTATCGTGGTCGTTATGGATCCATCTGCCGGAACCACCGTCTGCTCTATCTTAATACCCGGATGACTTTCCTCGTATGCCGCACAGGCAGATTCAATGATAGCTTTCTGTGTGTCATCTGCATAATAAAGAAATTCTATGGTCACATCCTCACCGCCGGAGGCTTCTTCCTGCTTGTCACTATTATCTTCTGTACTGCCTGCATCTGACTGCTGTAATGCTGTGTCTGCAGGTTCTGCCGTGTTTTGGCCAGGATCTGCCTGACTGCCACAGGCAATTGTCGTGAGGCAAAGCGTTCCTGCCAACAATATGGTAATCATTTTCTTTTTCATACGTACCCTCCTTTTAGAGTCCATCTGCGTCATAAGGTTAAACGTTTAATCCATGTTTGTAATATAACATTGATTATCTACATTTTCAATGATTATTTTGTACTTTTATTATATTTGTTATGTATATACAAAGAATATATTTAAAAATTGTGCACAATTATTTAATAAATTAAACGTTTAATCCTTTTGTATGATTATTGATAATCATTTTCTTTTTCATACGAATTTGACAAAAACCGGCAAAATCAAAAAGGCAGCCCGCTCAATAGAAAACGGAACTGCCTTTATGATTTTATTCATTTATACTTCTCTTACAGTCTCTTGAGAAGTTCTTCCCTCTGCGCCTCATATCCCGGCTTGCCAAGAAGAGCAAACATATTCTTCTTATAGCTCTCCACGCCCGGCTGGTTGAAAGGATTCACGCCTAACAGATAACCGCTGACACCGCAGGCAAACTCAAAGAAGTAGAACAACTCGCCCAGATAGAACTCATTGACCTCAGGAATGGTAACCATGAAATTCGGCACCTGTCCGTCGGTATGTGCAAGAATCGTGCCATTCATGGCACTCTTGTTGACGAAGTCCACACTCTTACCTGCAAGATAGTTAAGACCATCCAGATCCACCGGCTCCTCACCGATCAGAATCTCTTCTCTGCTGGTCTCGATATTGATGACTGTCTCAAACATATTTCTGGAACCATCCTGGATAAACTGTCCCATAGAATGCAGGTCTGTGGTCAAATCCACACTTGCCGGGAAGATACCCTTCTGATCCTTGCCCTCAGACTCACCGTAAAGCTGTTTCCACCACTCGGACACATAATGCACACTGGGTTCATAATTTGCCAGAATCTCGATGGCTTTGCCTTTTCTCAGTAAGATGTTGCGCAAAGCAGCATATTTCACAGCATCGTTCTCCTCAAAGGGAGCTTCCAGCGCCATCTTTCTGCCTTCTGCAGCGCCTTCCATCAACTTGTCAATATCCGCGCCGGATACGGCAATGGGAAGTAAACCAACCGCTGTAAGAACAGAGAAGCGTCCGCCCACATCATCCGGAACAACGAAGGACTCATAGCCTTCCTCGGTAGCAAGATTCTTCAAAGATCCCCTTGCCTTATCAGTGGTCGCATAAATTCTCTTCGCAGCGCCTTCCTTTCCATATTTCTTCTCCGCCATCTCTTTAAACACACGGAAAGCAATCGCAGGTTCTGTGGTGGTACCGGACTTGGAAATCATGTTGATGGAGAAATCCCTGTCACCGATCACATCAATAAGATGCTTGATATAAGTGGAACTGATGGAATTTCCCACAAAATAAATCTCCGGTGTTTTTCTCACAGACTTGTCCACCACATTGTAGAAGCTGTGACGCAAAAACTCTATCGCTGCTCTCGCTCCCAGATAAGAACCGCCGATACCGATTACCAGAAGGACCTCGGAATCACCCTGAATCTTAGCTGCTGCCTTCTTAATTCTGTCAAATTCATCCTTGTCGTAATTTACCGGCAAATCAATCCACCCCAGGAAATCATTACCTGCACCCGTCTTGCTCACCAACAGTTCTTTGGCATCCAAGGCAAGTTTCTTCATGGACTCCACTTCATTGTCCCCAATAAACGATGCCGCCTTAGAATAATCAAATGTAACTTTGTTCATCTTTGCCTTCTCCTTTTTCCTTTCTGGCTGTGCTGTCTGACTGCAGATCTATTACCGGAAAGACTGCACAGGGGTCGTTATTTCTTTTTTAGTGTAGCATTGACGCTTTGGTTTTTCAAGTGGATTTAGGGTGTTCATCTCTGATCCCCAACAATCTGATATTCCAGTTCCCCTATCCGATAATCAGTCTGGCCTCTTGTCACCCATACTATAAAGTATCTGGAACGCATGAAAATCCGATATGATAATGAATTTTTTACATACTCCAAATACAGGATTCCCTTTATCAATATAATTTTCCAACAGAAAAAAACAGAAGCCAGAGTGTCGGCTGCTGTTATTCTTCTTTCCAATAAAAACAAGAGTATTACGTCCATCGCAGAGGAACTTGGGTATTCCTCTGCTGAACATTTTTCCTCCGCTTTTCATAAATATTATGAAATGAGTCCCCGGGAATATAGAAAACACATGATAAACACAAGACCTATGTAGATGATACCAAGACCGTTGCGATGCTGTGGGCATCCAGCTTCACATGAAATGTTCCTTCCCCTGCCTGTATACATCCTTCCATATTTTCGTCCGAAACATTCATCATCACAACTGCCAGTTCTCCATCCGGATTCAGGAATGCACAACACTCCAATCCCTTTTGGGCCGCTTCCTTATCTGCCTCAATTCTGATATTTTTGGCTCCACGTTTTACATACCGGCTGAAGTGTCCAATATAGTAATAAGAGGACATGAGAATCATTTCCTGCTTTTCCTCATCCAGTATGATCGGCGCAGCACAGGGATTCCCTGCAATCTGAGGTCCGCTGTTCCTGTCAAGGAAAAGATTCCAGTCCATCCAGGCACAGGTCCAGTTATTAAAATCCCCTATCATATCGTGGGCATACTGTTCCCCCACCGACCATTCCAGCAAATCTTTCGGCATCACCACACAGCATTCTGTTGCAATCAGCTGAACTTGCGGGAATTTCTGGTGTGTTCTTTCCAACTCTTCAAAGTAATCACCCGAATACCAGTGAAATGCCACACCAAATATCTTCTGGGCAAGCTCCCGATCAGAAAGGATTTCCTCCGCCCTTTCCCGTATAAAATCTTTATTACACTCCCAGCATAAAATTTTTTTATCCTGATACCCGGCCTTTTCCAGAGCAGGAACCAGATAATCCTTAAGGAAGATTCTCTCCTCCTCCCCTGAATACTCACAGGAAGCCCAGCGTTGTATCTCTATGGGCTCATTCTGTGGTGCAATCCCCCACAGCAGGATTCCTTCCTCCTCATAGGCTTTGATAAATTTGATCAGATAGGCAGCCATGGTCTCATAATATTCCGGACAAAGCCTGCCTCCCCAACTCATCTGGCCGTTTGTTTTCATCCATCCGGGCGGACTCCAGGGCAGTGCATAAAGCAGTAACTCCCCTTTTTCGCAGCTTTTTTCCATCACGCCTTCCGCTCCTTTGATCAGCGGTATGATTCCCCGCCTGTCCTGTTCTATGGAAAAGGAAGAAAGTTCTTCATCTTCGGGCGCTTCCGCATGGGAATACTCTACCGTTGAAAAGTCGCAGCATCCGATAGGCACTCTCCCCATGTTATAAGACAGACCCGTTTCCGGGTCAAAGTAGGCATCCAGCGCCTTCTTTTGTATCTCTTTATTCATATGAAGCAGAGCCATGGCCGCCGTATCTGTGAATGCACCCCCAAAACCCAATATTTCCTGCCGAACTTCTTCCGGGTAAATTTTCAAAAGCACCTTTTCCTTCTGACACTGTGAAAGTTCCTTTTCGGAAAATCTTTCGCCAGTATCCCGTGCTGTATAAACCATTTTCCCCTTCATTATACCACTGTACTCCTTTCCTAATCTGTTCTCACTATCCCTTGACTGCCCCTGCTGTAATCCCTTTTACAAAATGTCTGGAACCACAGATGAAAATGATCAGTACAGGGAAAGTGGACAAGGCCAATGCCAGCATCTGCGCACCATAATCCTGTCGGTAAGACACCGAAATATTGGAGATCATAAGCGGCAGTGTATATACTTTCTGTTTATTCAATGTGATGAGCGGCAGCAGGTAATTATTCCATGACCATAAGAACACAAGCGTTGAAACAGTGGTAATCGCCGGCTTCATACAAGGCACCACTATCTTAAAGAGGATTCCGGGTTCGGAACATCCATCGATTCTTGCGCTTTCCATCATTTCTTCCGGTATGGAATCTTTCATAAACTGCATCATGAAAAAGGCGCTGAAAGGATTTGCAATCCAGACACATATCACCGACCAAAGCGTATTGGTCAGGTGCGCCACCCGCATTTCCATAATATAGCCTATGATAGAAATCTGCGTAGGCAGCATCATACCCGTCAGCACCAGGATAAAGAAGAATTTCTTAGCCCTGAATTCAAACTTAGCCAGAGCATATCCCATGGTAATACTGGTAAAGAGACAGGCAGCCACTGCTGTCACCGACACGAAAATACTGTTCCCATATGTGGCAAGAAGTCCATGACTTAAAGTTGTCTTTAAATTTTCCCAGAAATAATCACTGACAAAAAGCGGCATCCCTTTAAACAGGTCCTCGCTATAATAAGTGCCCATTACAAACATCATGTAAAAGGGAATCAATGCAATCAGGGAAATCACTCCCAGCACCAGATAAATCCACCAGTCCTTTAATCCTTTTTTCCTCATTCTCCTGCCCTCCTTAGGAATCTTTCCTGTTGCTCCAGAAGAAGCTGAACAGAGAACAGGCGCCGATAATCAAAAACAATGTGTAGGCAATGGCTGCCCCATATCCCAACCGGGTATTGCTCCCAAAAGAGTCATCATAAAACTTCCAGATCACCGTCAGTACCGAATATTCCGGGCCGCCCACACTGCGTGAAGCCGCTGACCAGCCGGAATAGAGCTGAACCGGCTCATCAAACATCTGAAATCCGCCGATCATCGCTGTGATCAATAAAAAGACGGAGACATTTTTCAATAACGGAACCACTATGGCAAAGAAAGTTTTAAACTTTCCGGCTCCATCAATAGCCGCAGCCTCATAGATATCCTGATCAATGGCTGTCATGCCGGAAAGATAAATCATCATACAATATCCAAAATTTCTCCACACAATCATAATGGCCACGATCAGGCGGGCGGACCAGGGTTGCTGCAGCCAGAAATAATTTTCATCCAGAATACCGAAGTACGTCAGCAACCCGTTCAAAATGCCGCTGTTCCAGTCAAAGATATATGAGAAAATGAAACCAATGGCCACAGGTGTCGTAATATAGGGAAGGAAATTTACCACCTGAAACACTCTTCTGCCTCTTGCAAGGCTGAAAAGCAGGTATGCAACCACCAGTCCCAGAATCAGATTCACCGGCAGGGACATCAACATGATCAAAACCGTATTATATAGCGATTTTAAGAATAATCTGTCCTTTGTAAACAGATTGATATAGTTCGAAAACCCTACGAAATGCTTCTCCACAATGCCGTTATATTCAAACAGACTCAAGTAAAAAGAGTACAGCATGGGGAACAGCATAAACAATCCGTACGCCGTCAGAAATGGTGTTGCAAAAATAACAGGCCATTTATTACGTTTCATTCTCTCTCATCCGCCTTTTCTTCTATAAATCTTTCTTATTGTATCTTTGCTTCCGGTGCTTTAATCTGTACTTCCTCTTTAAACAGTTCCAGTGCCTTTTGTGTATCAATGGACATATCCGTCATGTATTTCGGTGTCAGTGCCTGGAACACATCATTGATGATCGCATCATATTTGGTCTGAGGCGCTGTCTTTGCATTGGGCGCTGCCTCCTCGATATAGTACTTCACCAGACTCTGGCCGCCAAAGAACTTATCTACCGGGCCTTCCTTGTCCATAGGAGAATATTCACTCTCATAATACGGCTGATAGCAGCTGTAGTTTCCGGTCAGATCATACATATAAGAGCCGCCCAGTTCTGAGAAGTAAATAAACTCCAGATAAGCCCATGCCGCTTCCTTATTTTCACTGTCCTTATAAACGCTCAAAGTCGTTCCGCCAAGATTAAAGGAACCCTCAGGAGGCGTTGTAACTGCCCAGTTTCCTTCTCCTTCCGTATCGTTTTTGGCAATCACAAGCGGCGGACACCAGGAGCCTGCTTCATAGAAAATATATTCATCAGCTGCATATGCGGAATACCAGGAAGCTGAATACATCTCCACATTTCCGATAATTCCTGCATCCCTCATTTTAATGGTCGTTTCCAGAGGCTTTGTCATCTTTTTCGTGATATCAACCGTATCACCGTCCACATAATCCACCACATTCTGTCCAATGGTTGAAAGAAGCACGTCTCCTAAGGAAACCATCATCTTAACCTTACCATTACTCTTTTCACTAACCTGCTTACCTACCTCAAGGAAAGCATCCCAATCGCTGATCATGGCGCCTACCTCTGCGGGGTCATCTGTTCCCAAATATTCCTTGGCCAGATCTCTCTTATAAGCAAATCCTGCCGGAGTCACCTGCATTTCCAAACCGAGAATATTTCCATTCTGATCCGATACCAAGGGTACGGAGGAAGCTACCATGTTATTTCTGTCCAGATTGTAAGGCGCTTCCTCTAAGTCATCACAGATGCCCATCTCATAAAGCGTCCCTCTCCATGCCATCTCACCCAGAATAATATCCGGCAGATCCATTCCTGAGACATAGCTGGTCTGTAACTTTGTCATATAATCATCCCAGGCCACATCCTGTACTTCAATCGTTACATTCGGATAAACTTCATTAAATTTATCCACATACTTTTGCTGTGTTCCGCCGTCCCAGTCCCAGATTACCACTGTCCCGGTAAGGTCTTCAGGATTTGCCGCAGTTTCTGTTGTATCTGCTGCCTCACCTGCCACTGATGCATCTGACGTTTCACTCTCTGTATTCTCCTGACTGACCTGCTCACTAGAATTTTCCACCTTCTGATTATTGCTGCCATCGCCGCATCCAAACAGGACAGACGTAAGAATCGCCGTAGCCAACACTACACTTACAGATTTTCTTTTCATAACCCTTCCTTTCCTCACCCAAAACGCTTTATAAGCATAATCCGACAACGCATTTGGGCAAATATCTCTTTTTGATTTGATTTACAGAGCGCCAGTATTTTCTGCTCTGTTTGCCTTATCCTTCTGCAGAGGACTTTAAATAATGCCTGTTTCTGCCCTTTATCTTATCATTCCCTAAATCCGATATAAATAGCAGAAGAATTTCAAAACATACCCGACTGCGATAAAAATACTATTTTCTTGCATCTATAACGCATTGTGGTATAATGTCCACGAAGGCAATGAGCAGTGCACAGACGTAAGATGAAAAAATGGCAGCTTGCTGACAATTTTTTCAGATTATGGATGTATAGGGCGAAGCCCGTGAACGAAAAAACCGCAGGTTTTTGAGTTCGCACTGCGGGCAGATTCACGCAGGGTTCACACTGCGGACAGATTCACGCAGGGTTTACACTGCGGACAGGATTCTATTATGAAAGATATGAACGAGAACAACACTTATATTTTCCAGAGAGCAAACTATACAGATCTTAACATCTACCAATATGGACGGGAAAAATGCGCGCCGATGCTTTCCTGTGGGCCAGCCACTCATAACCATTATCTTCTGCACTATATTCTCGAGGGCAAAGGATTGTTTACGGTAGGGGCTGACCGCTATTATCAGTTGGAGGCCGGGCAGGCTTTCTTAATCTGTCCCAAATATATTACCACCTATACTGCAGATAAAGCGGCTCCCTGGACTTATATCTGGATAGAGTTTGACGGTCTGAAAGTACCGTCCTTTTTGTCAGATGCCGGTCTCGGAGTGAAGCATCCCATCTATATTCCCCAGACAGAACCAGATACCGCCGAACTTAAGGAGCTGATGCTTTCTATGCTGGAATACCACGATTCGCCCCTGCGGCTCTTGGGAACCATGTATTGGATCCTGGAAGTACTGATGCGGACTTCCACCACACGTAAACCGCCAAAAATAGACAATCTGCAGGAATTTTATGTCCATGAGGCCATGATGTATATTGAACGCCACTATAATCAGGACATAACTGTGACCCAGCTTGCAAACTGGTGCAATCTGGATCGCAGCTATTTTGGAAAAATATTCAAAAATACGGTTCTGGTAACGCCCCATGAATATATTCTGCGCTACCGCATCAATACAGCCTGTGATCTTCTGAAAAACACGGATCTTTCCATCGGAGATATCTCTGCACAGGTGGGGTATGAAAACCAGCTGCACTTCTCCAGAGCCTTTAAAAAGATTACCGGGATTGCTCCCAGGGAATGGAAAAAGCGGAATCGGGACTAGTTTCGGCCAATCAGTACTTTCTTGCCACTAAAGGCAAAGCCGTATTTCCGAATCCGTTCCTCCAAAAACCCTTTAGCAATCAAATTCGCCTGATAGTCCTTTTGATCTATCTGCTGCAATGCTGCCTGTACTGTGTCAGACAATTCTTTCTCTTCTTCACTCTGTACTTTAAATTCTATTAGCATCGCATCATATTCTGCATTTCTTGGTTCCAGCATGATATCATACCTTCCAAACCCGCTCTCACGATTAGATGTAATCACATATTGATCAGCAAATTCCGCCATAAGTCCCAGTACAAATCCATGATAAAACCGCTCCGGCTGCTTATCAGATGGCCTTTTTCCTGTATCGAAGCTGCTAAACATCTCAGTTGTCACTCTATTCATATAGTTATTCATCGCTTTTACATCATCTAATAACAAAGCACGTATAAAATCATTATAATCATCATTTCCGGCAAACCAATCCTGAATCATATTTTCAAACATAATACGGACTTCTTTATTCGTCAATGCCAGATCATAGTATGTGCGTCCCGTTTTTTCCACAAAAACAGTCTCAACCACTTTTAAATATCCGCTGGCGAGAAGCAGACTCCAAATAGCGTTCTTTTTAGCAAAAAGCTGATTATACACAATCTGTTCATCTATCTCCATCTGTATGGTTTCACCCTGAATCAATTGCTCAAAAATCTTTTTAACTTCCGGACTGCCTTCCCGTATCAATTTATTTACAAGACTGTTAGAACTTGTATTTGCCCAATAAATTCCAATTCTTCCTTCATCAAGAAAACTGATAATAGACCATGGATTATAGATATCTGTTACTTTTCCAAATGAAAATCCATCATACCAATCTTTAATCTGCTGTTTCTGGTCAGATTTATCATATTCTTCCAGTGCAGCAAATACTTCCTCTTCCGTAAAACCAAAACAATCTGCATATTTGTCCGATGTTGCCGTTACCACCTTCAAATTATTTAAATCAGAAAATATAGATTCTTTACTGACCCTTGTAATTCCTGTCATCATGGCACGTTCCAGATAAGGATTTGTCTTGAAAGTAGAATTGAACAGGCTTCTGGTAAAGGCCACCAGCTCATTCCAATAACCATTTACATACGCTTCCTGCATGGGTGTGTCATACTCATCCAAAAGAATAATTACCTTCTTTCCATAATATCTGGAAAGAAAATCTGACATCTTATGGAGCGCCCATGTTGCCGTAGTATCTTCCATGTTACAGGTTACGCTGCGGAAATAATCTTTCTCATTGTCCGTAAGAATCTCCCCCGTAAGCAAAAATGCATTTTTATTATAGATATCCTCTATAATCCGATTCATGGACTGCTTCGTTCCTCTAAAGTCCGACTCCTTTACATTGGCAAAGGACAAACTTATAACCGGATAAGTTCCCTGTAAACTGCGGTACTTTTCGTATTCCCAGACAGAAAGCCCCGCAAAAAGGTCACCCCTTCCCGCATATTTGATAGAAAAAAACTGCTCCAGCATACTCATATTCAATGTTTTTCCAAAGCGCCTCGGACGCGTAATCAGCGTTACTTCATCATCTGATTCCCACCACTCCCGAATAAAATTCGTTTTATCCACATAAAAATTATGATTCACAATTATCTTCTCAAAATCCTGTTTCCCAATACCAATCACTCTTGCCATGATTTTTCCTCTTTTTATCTATCTCTCATTTCAGAACCGGTTCATTTTATTATAAGCTACGACACTCCATACACACAACCGGTTTACGGGAAAATCTTTCTTCCTACTCCATGGTTGCCGCCCGATATTCCTCTGCCTCTACACCGCCCCAGGTGGTCTTATGCGCCTCATACACCTTGACTTCTTCCAGATTCACTGCGTAAAATTCCAACAGACTGGTATTATTCAGCATAGATCCCTCTGTGTCAAAATGCTCTTCCTGCGCCACAAACAGGTAACACTTCCCATTCTCCGACATGCCGTTATAAACCAACACAATCCGGGATTGACTCTTGTCCGCTACTTCCGCATAAAAATTACCCTTTGCATTGTAAGTACAGTAAGGACCAGACAGACTTCCAGGGATGTCCTGATAATGTTTCTCATAGATTAGCTGTACGGAATCCACCAAGGGCCAGTCTCCTGTTCCAATATCCCGGTATTTCATAATTTCCTTTTTCTGCTGGTATTTTTCTGCAAATTCCTGACGAATATCAGAAAAAGATATCTCTGTATACCCATAAGCAGTTTCCTCCATCGCCTCAGTCCTTTTGCAAAATATCATCAACATTATACTGAAAATAAAAAATGCCGTTATAATCTTATATTGTTTCATCTTTCCATCCGTGTACCTTTCTTAATGTCTCAAAAAGCCAGGCCGCAGCCTGGCTTTCCAAAACTATTTTGCATTTACTTCATTTTCAATCAATCCGATAATCGTCCCAATAGCATCTCTCTGACTGCTCTTGCTCATGGCATCAATATAAGTAAATCTGTTAAAATAAAGTTCCTGTATCTTCTCAAGAAGCAGCTTATTGGTCAGATCATCTTCATCAATCACAATGCTGAATCCCTGCGATTCAAAAGAATTGGCATTCAATATCTGATCGCCTCTGCTGCTGCCCGAAGGAAGCGGAATCAGAATATTCGGCTTCTTAAGGGCCAGAATTTCACTGATTGCATTGGCGCCGGCACGGGAAATGACAATATCCGCCATGGCAAAGATATCTTTCATCTCGGATTTTACATACTCAAACTGCTTATATCCCTGTGTCGTGAGAAGCAGATTATCTACCTTTTCCTTACCGCACAGATGCACCACCTGAAAATCTTTCAATAGCTCCGGCAATACATCCCTGACCGCCTGATTGATCGCAGCCGAGCCAAGACTGCCTCCCACTACCATAATGACCGGCTTGGAAGCGTCGAAGCCACACAGCTTATATGCCGCCTCCTTATTTCCCGTAGCCAGTTCTTTACGGATTGGCGAACCTGTCAGCACTGCCTTGGTGGCAGGCAGAAGCTTAAATGTCTCCGGAAAATTGCAGCATACTTTTTTCGCCACCGGAATACACAGCTTATTGGCAAGCCCAGGCGTCATATCCGATTCATGAATGATACAGGGAATCCCCAGGGAATACGCCGCCCGCACCACAGGCACACTGACAAATCCCCCCTTGGAAAAGAGTACATTCGGCCTGATTTCTTTTAAATATTTTCTGGCTTCTCCCATTCCTTTAATCACACGGAACGGATCTGAAAAATTTTTCGGATCAAAATATCTTCTGAACTTACCCGTGGCAATTCCATAATAGGGGATATCAAAATCTTCAATCAGCTTTTTTTCAATCCCATCATACGATCCTATATAGACAATCTCGTAATCCAATTCCTTAAGTCTGGGTATCAGTGCCATATTCGGGGTTACATGCCCTGCTGTGCCGCCGCCGGTAAGTACAATCTTCTTACTGCCCATAAGAAAGAACCCTCCTAGTCACCTATAATTTCCTGCAAAGCACAAGCCAGCTGATCCGGACAGGAAGTACTTTTAAATCCACACTTGATTCCCTTAAGCCTGTCTATCGCATCCTCTACTTTCATTCCTGCAACCAGCCTTGAAATTCCCTGCAGGTTGCCGTTGCATCCCCCTGTAAATTTAACAGACTTGATCACGCCGTCTTCCACCTGCACATCTATCGTGTTAGAACAGACTCCTTTAGGTTGATAAATCATAGCTGCTCCCTCCTATTCATGCTTTCCAAATTTCCAAGATAAATTCTTTTTATCTGACGTTTTTACTATACCACAGTTTAATACCACTTTCCAGTACCCTTATTTATGCTGTCCTAAAATAACAATCTTGCAGAATCTGTCGATGCCTTACATCTTTTTCCCTGGACAGATTCCAATATAATATAAGTATACACTATAATTTCTCTGATGAGGAAAGGTATCGCAAAATCATGCTCGCACTCTTTTTCAAACACAAAAACTTCATGCTTGCCATTCTGATACTGCTCTTACTTAGTATCATATGCCAGATCGTAATGGGAGTGATATATCATAAACTGATCTGGGAAACTGAAAATATGTCCACCACCACAAACAGGACTTTACAGAAACTTAAATTAAAATTCACAAGCTGTCGTCAGCTTCATGAGTGTGTACCCAATGTGCCTGTTTTTGTGGACAAGTTTATCAACCAGATTAAAATAGGCCGTCTGCCCTTGTCTTTCCTGAGACACATATCCGGGCAGCTCATGCTCCTGTCCGTGCTTGTGGCAGGTATCGGGGCCTGTCTGGGCATTATTCATAACGAAGATTTCTTCCAGATTGCGCCTTTTTATCTGATCAGCTTTCTGGGACTGTATTGTTACTTCGCGGTTTCCTCTCTGGTGGACATCCCCGGGAAAGTTAAAGTTCTGCGCACCAATCTGATAGATTACCTGGAAAACCATCTGGCAAGCCGCCTGGAACAGACACAGCTGGACATGCGCATAATCCAGCCTGATGCCCCTGAAGAACAAATACAAAAAGACAAGCCTGCAGACTTTTCTGATGCTTCCTTCTGTGCACCTTCAGAAAAGAGCACAGAAAATTCCCCGGCTTTCACGCCATCGGAAGCCGAGGAACTGGAACTATTATTGAAAGAATTTCTGACATGAGAAATGTCAGATCCTTTATACATACTTATTTTTTAATTCCGCCAACCGTGCAAGCATGACAGAATCAATGCCATCTGTAATGCCGTCATTCATATAGGCTGCATAAGCAAGGATTTTTTCAATATGTTCTGATTCTATTGTTGTTACGTCATACGACGTACAGTCATTATAGATTATACATAATACCCATCTTCTGGTATTACTATTCTGCAAAGGTATCCAACGCATGGCAATTTTCCACCCGTTTCAAACAATCATTCTTCTTGTACTAGTTTACCATTGTCGTAGGATTTTCGTAAGCAGAATTTTTATACTATGTCTAAAATGGCAGGACAGTTATTAAAGATAAAGAAAGCTGCTCAGGCCAAACTGATTCAATACGTGAAACGATAAAATGCTTGACAAGTTATGGGACTTTCCGTAGATTATTGCCTTAACTGGAATTTGTGATTTATACCGGAAACTCTACTCTCCGGCATAAATCACAATACTCGGTCCCACATAATACGCTTCTTTTGCATACCGGAAGATATCCAGATACCCAATCCGATATTTCCACTCGCCGCCGTAAGAAATCCCCGGATAATTTTTCACTGTCACATACCCCCTCAGTTTCTCTTCATAAGCCGCCTTTTTATCCGGATACATATCCTCTCCCTGACAAATCAGATAGTCCTTGCGCTGTGTAAAATAACCCGTGGCATACTGCACGTCAATATAATACTCTCCGGACGCAAGCTGATCCGGAAGAAGGGAGATATCCTCTCCAATATCCACAATTTCATACTGGTCTGCATCCATCAGCGGTGCATAGGAAGTACAGTAGACTTTCGCCCCCTTCGGAAGCAGATCCGCAATATCCGCCGATGCCTGCGTATAGGTTAAACCATAGCGATAATTGTTACAGACAACCATTACATTACCTATCACCATCAGAACCACTGCACCTGTTACAATACCTGCTGCCGTAAATTTTTGACCGGCCTTTCCTTTATGAAAGAAATACGTATTCAAAAATTTCTCTGTTTCCAGCAATCCATAGGTCATAAAAAGAAACGCAAAGGGAAGCACCAGAGACATGTTTCTGCCAAGCACAATCTGATACTTGGAGAGTAAAAGCAGAATACATACCGGCATAAGCATAAATACCGCCACCTGTGCCCAGTCCTTTTTCCGAATCAGATGTACAATTCCCAACAACAAGAATATGCCACCCACTGCGCCATAATTAGTAAACCCGAAAGCTTCCAGATATCCCAGAAAGGGCAGGTTGTGCTCAATACCCGGATGCCCCCAGGCATAGTGATTCAGATTATACAGGTTATCCCCGATAAAAGTCCTGAAATAAAAAAACAGTGAGTAATTGCACAGACAAAATACAAGTGCCAATACAATACAGTTCATAAAAAACAGATAATTATTCCGGTGACTCTTCCAATACTTCTTCCGAATATGCAGCGCCAGCCAGAAGATGCCAAACACAATCCCATGGTATTTGGCCGCCATCGCCAGCCCGATACAGATTGCCATCAGAGGATACCACAAATACACCACCCGCTCCTCATTCTGATCCCGGAATATCACACAGCCAAGCAAAAGCAGCACATTTGCCACCGCATATAAAAGTGTATCCGGCCCCGTATAATAAAGATAGGCATAACCATACAGGGAAAAAACCGACAATAAAAATCCTATATAACTCCACTTCCGGCTTCCCGTCATTACTTTTACGGTAAAATATACACATAAATTAGACAGAATGGCCGTGCCGCAGATCACATACCGAAGAAGCACCACTGTCTCCACACCAGACAGAAACTTTCCTAAAATCCTGGCGCCCGCCGCCGCATAGTAGAAGGTCAGGTGGGGATAACGGAAAAAGTCCAGCACATAAATATCACCCGTATAAAGATGCTGGTTCAACAGATTATAAATATTCTCCAGCGACAGCATTTCATCTACATTCGGATACAGGGGCAGCTCAAACTGCCAATGTCTGTAAAATAAAAGTATGCCTGCAATAAGCGTTCCTGCAACGGCCGCCGCCATGCCGGCTTTTTCCTGAAATTTTTTCCTCATCATTCCATCCAATCCTTAATATGATAGCTCTTGGTGCAAATCGCATCAAATATAATACCCTGCTCTTTAAGATACTGTTTGTATAAGGGCAGCTTTTCCTCCTGCGCCTCCAATTCCGGGGACACAAAACACAATTTATAGCCCAGTGACTTTAATTCCTGAAAGCTTTCCTGATCAATGGGCACCTTCGTAAAGCAGTCCACCCAGACCCACTCAGCCCTGCCCGCCATATTGCGGATAGTATCAAGCCCCTCCAACTCACTGAAACGCAGCGCCACCTGCCTGACTCCCAGATCTGTCAGCAGCTTAATCATGGGAAAGGAAGAATCCAGGAAAAAGTACTTCTCAATATGATACTGCTGCATCAGTTCAAGTGCCTGGTGTTCAATCCGCTCACTCTTGATATTTAAGATCATGGTCCCATGATGATACTCTTTACAATATTCTTCAAAGTCTTCGCCCGCCTCGAAGGGATTATGGCTAATGTAAATCCTGCCGTTTAAGTCATCTCTCAAATCCAGCTCCACGCCATATTCTGCAGGCAGTTTACGAAGTTCCTCTATGGTATTTACTCTGTGTGCTATGTATTCCATCTTATCCTCCATTTTAAAATATCCTGCGCCATATTCCTCATAAAAAAATGCTTACGATTAATGCCATTTTTTTCATACCAATCCCTCCAAATGCCATCTGTTCCTGTTTCATGTCATACCTTTAATAACATCATTCTCTTTACAGCCTACCGCTCTTCTTTAACTTCACGCTGAAATCAACCGTCCTCTTAATAAACTTCCACTTTGCCTTAAGCCCGGTATTCCATTTGGATTGCCCATGAATCCTTTCCGGGAAAAGCACAGGGAAACGGACTACCTTAAGCCCTTTCTTTCCGGCCATATACAAGGCATACAGATCCAGAGAAAAATCATGGGGCGGTTCCTCCCATTCATCGAAAAAGATCTTAGGGAAAATATTGGGCTGTGCGTTGATATCATACAGTTTCTTATGTAGATAACAGGTCTCAAAAAGGCTCATACCCATCGTAAAGAATACATCAAACAGTGGCCGGCCCTTCCGATTGCCCTTTACAAAAACCAGACCCCTCTCCCGCTCAATGATCTCCAGCGCTTTGATGATATCTGCAGGATCCGTCTGCATATCCGCATGGGTCCAGCCGATATACTCCCCCCGGCACATATGAAGCCCCTGCAGAATCCCATATCCATATCCCTGATTTACTTCCACCAGTACAGTCTTTACAAAAGAATACTTTGGCAGCAGATCTGCAAGGATCTGAGCGCTGTTGTCCGTGGAACCGTTATTCACCAGAATAACTTCTATATCCTTCTGTTCTATTATTTCTTCAAAGCGTTCCAAGATAAGCGGTATATTTTCTTCCTCATTATAACACGGCACTACAATTGAAAGTTTCATATGGCTCCCCCTCCGAATTGACACAGATTCCGGCTGAACATACCTAACTTATTCAGCCTTCCATAAGATTTAAACATGTAACAATTTCCCCAATTGGCTATAGTCAGTGACAACTTCATACCCCTTTACATCATCCCTGCACGCTGTCTCTTCCCCATCCGGACAAAACCAGACCGCATGCATGCCTGCTGCCACCGCTCCCTCAATATCCCGTCTGTAGTTATCGCCCACAAAGCAGACCACTTCCGGCTTCATGTTTAATTTATCGAGGCACATTGTGAAAATCTCCGGCGCCGGCTTCTCCCGCCCGGCTTCTTCGCTGGTCACCAGGCAGTCTACATCATCCGTAAGTCCCAGCGCTTTCAATTTACGATGCTGGATATGCGCTGTCAGATCTGTACAAATCCCAACCTGAATCCCTCTCTCATGTAATTTGTTTAAGACTTCACGGGCCCCCGGATATAACTTCATTTTCGTAAGAAAAGTGCCCCAGTAAGTCTCATACATCTGCAGGGACAAAGACAGGGGCTTATGATTTAAATGTTCAAGTGTTTTCTGAAAATACAACATTCTGTTGTGTGACGCACCCACACTGCCCAGCTGCTCTTTGGTTTCCCTTCGTCCGCGCATATAAGCATCCTTATATTTCATCTCATCGATACCCAGACTTTCACAGACGAAATCCTGTACTGCGCGGTTCGCTTCCTGGTCCAGAGTCTTATAATCATATAAAGTATCATCCAGATCAAAAATAACTGCCTGTATCATTCCCTTTACACACAGCAATCTGCTGTATTCCCTTTCCTCAATCTTTCTTCATAATCTCGCCAACCACCATCAGAAGCATCAGCTGCACAATACCATTGACGCCGTCCTCCCAGATCATATGGCCGCCTGTCAGATCCTCAATCTGCGGAATGGCACTGCAGGCCACAGTTTCCCAGAATTCCTTATCTACCTTAAGGTCTTCATTTCTGAAAACTATTTTCTGGTGCAGAAGATCATCATATGTCAATACGCCACACACACCCTGATCCCGCAAAAGTGCCAGCATGGACTCCGCATTTATGCCAACATCCATCAAAAATTCCACACTCAAAGATGCTTCATAATCAACTGCCTGACTCCCTTTTGCAGGCAGCACCGAATCAAAATAGCGAATCACCAGATCGGCATATTGTTTCTGTGGATGAATATAACGTTTCGCATCCTCCCGGCGAGCCTTCATCTGTGCCATAATTTCCGCTTTGTCATATCCTCTGCCGTCCTGGTCTCTTTGCATCTTCCAATAACAGCGAAGATCCTCGTCCGTATCCAGATAAATCTTCATGTCTAACGCCTGTCTCATCTGCGGCAAATACAGGGAATGTAGACCGCACATAACGATATAGGGCTTAGGCGTCAGCCGTTTCTTACTGGTAAAGGTTCCCGTCTCATGATCATAATCCGCCCGTCTGATTGTATTATTCCCGCGAAGTATTTGTAAATCCTCAGCCTGCCTGTAGAGATAATTGGCCTGTGGATTCAAATGCGTCATCTCTTTCCAGTTCACATTCCCGCGTTCCCACTTATGGTCTCCATCGCCCTCCACGCATAGAATATGATCCTCCGACAATAGTTCCTTCAACATGGCAAGCAGTCTGCTCTTACCTGCACCGCTGTCCCCGGCAATACCAATCGTAAAGGGCCGGTTCCTTCTGCGGTAATAGGAATTGCTGTTAACACCGTACAGATACATACAGATAACCAGAATCAAAAAAACTCCCACCATCAGGGTAAATACGATGTTTTTTAACATCGCATCAGTCCGTTTTAAACAGCTTAAATCCCTGCCAAGAATATATAAATCCACAAACTGCGTTGTATGGAAAAATACGTAATATAATAAATACAGGAAATTAAACAAGCCGTATATCAGAACCATCTTACCGCGGTTCTCAGATAATCCTGCCAGATACAACATGAAAAACGGCACAATCCAGATAAACCAGGCCGGCATTGCAGGCACAAAAGCAAGAAAAACAGAAAACAGCAGCCCTGTCATACTGATCAGCAAATCCCTGTTCATCTGGTTAATCTGAAAAGCCTGGAAATATATAAAGAGCAGTACCAGCACAGAAAGCAGCAAATGTGTATTACCATAATCCAGATAGACCCTGTCAATGACTTGTTGTTCTTTATTCAATAATACCATATTGGCAAAACCGCTTCCCCAAAACGGCATCACGATCGCTCCTGTAGCAAGGACGGGAAGCCCCATCATAATCACCGCCTTGCGGCGCCCCTTTTTCTTATATATGTAAAGAAAGAACAGGGGAAGTACTGCTGCAATATGAAATTTGGAGGAAAGTGCAAGTGTGAGAAAAATAATAAATTTCCACTGGTTGGAAAAATGCTTTTCTGCCATCCTATTCGTCTCTGCCAGATAATAGACCGCCCCCACCAAAAACACCGTGGGAATGATATCCAGCTGACCATGCATATAAGAGGCATATAAAATGATAGGAGACAAGAAATATAATATCAGAATATACTTTCTCTTATCTTTAAAAATCTGCATCAGATAATATAAACCCAATAAATCCATGAGAAGAATCGGCAGTTTGAACACCAGATTCCGGGCAAAAACAGACATCCCGGAAAATACCGTGACAAAAATCCCGCCAATACACTCCACAAACAGCATCACAGGGGGATAGGGAAAGGAGGAGAGCAGTTGATGATCATAATAAAACTGATAAGGATTCTCCCCGTTTAAGAAACACTTTACGAAAGGAATAAACATCATATCCTGATAATCAGAAGAAAAAAGCCCCATCAGAAGCAACTTGAATAAGACTCCCACAAGAATGGCAGCCTTCAAATATTTCTGATAATTCTTTTCCATATCAAGCGCATGTAATTTCTGTAACATCTGACAGACCCATGTCTTTCTTATGTAACTCACAAACCCATGCTAACGCACTTTTTATCCTGTTATATCGGACGTTTTCTCGTTAATGACGCAAGAAAAACAAATGCCTGCTTTGCAGTCGCTTGTTTTTCTTCTGTGGTCATTATATCAGATTTTCTCTCTTAAGGAAATCCTTAAAATATGTATACGTCTTCTGATATCCTTCATAGTCTGCCGGGGTGCCCCAGCCCACATAACGGTTAATATCAAAAATCTTCGCCCGATACTGTAAATCCAGAATATGCTTCACAGTCTGGTCCACATAAAATTCCCCATTGATCCTGTCATCTTCCTGTATCATTTTGGCTGTTGCTTCCAGAAAAATCCTTGCTTTTCTGAACCAGAATGTGGCCACCACTGCCGGATCCTCCATAGGTGTCTTTGAAATCGCCTTCTTGATGGAAGTACCCGTGATATTCCCCTCTTTATCCGTAATCATCCAGCCATAGGCATTGGGATTGGCTAAAACCGCCTCATTGTGGCGATACGTAAAGACAATGCAGTCACAGTCTTTCGTCAATTCATGAAATACTGTCTCATCCATATCCATACCGTTATCACAGCCGGCAATCAAAAGCGGCTCCTCCGGATCAAGATATTCTTCCGCCAGCATACAGGTACAGGCCTGCCCCTGCGTCAGGTGATCAATGGTAATAAACCGCGCCTGCGGATAGTACTTCCTGATGACCTCCTCCACGCCGTCCTCTCTATGGAAAGTCCTGTCCACATAGATTACATTACTGCCATCCTTCCTGACACCCGGAAGATCTTTGGTGGCACAGACCACCATGGGTTTATCCGTTCCTTCATGCCGGTCCATGGTCATAATAGCCGGCTTATGTACTTTATATCCCGCTTCGGCAAATCGCTGGCCGGCTCCTGCCATGGGAATTAACACCTTCCCCGCAGACTTAACTGCTTCTGCTGCCGCCTGATCCGCCGCCTCACAGTCTCTGTGACGAATCAGGTCTGTCCAGTACACAAATTCCCGCATATCCTCCGGCGTGCCCCACTGACAGAAATAATCCACATTGGTGGGTACCCAAACTTTCAGTCCATCCTGCACCATAAAGTTATACGGCAGACTGGCATAAAATTCACCGTTAATAGCACATTCTTCATGTTCTGTCAATATCTGGCAATATTGTTCCATGATCCTGCCGTTTTTAAAGTAATAGACCCCGGGGGAATGTTTCGCCCTGGTCTTATCTTCCTCAAAAGAATACTTTTCCCGAATCTCTATCAGATTATCCTGTTCATCTGTCAGACAGGAAGCATAATAATTGTTCTGAGGCAGCAGATTCGGATGAAACCCTGTGTAGCAGGGAACGCTGCCGTCACAGTCCCTCGCGCGCGCCGTATCCGCGAACTTCTGAAAATCCCAGGTCATATAGAAATCACAATAGTTGATGATACAGGGAACCTCTGCGTCAATCTGCCCAGTTTCCTTCAGTGCCCGATAGGCCCGCAGTACATCATAGACGGGTCCTTTCTTGATCCAATCATCGATGGCCGCAATTCTTGCCTTAGGAGCAAGCGCCGTAAGCCGGTTTCTCATGGCCGGATCCTTCTTAAGATGCTCGCCCCGGCAAACAAAGATAAAATCTGTTTCTGCCGGATACATTCTTTTTACAATCCACTCTATGACCGGTATCTCCATAACCGGAATAAAGGGCTTTAACTCCTGATATCCTGCCGCCACAAAGCGGGAACCGTAACCCGTCATGGGAATGATTACATACATGGCCATCCCTCCTATTTCATCATCCTGCGGTATTTCTCACTGTCCCAGTTTAACAGCTCATCCTGTTCACTCTCATTCAGATATTTCATCTCTTTCTTCAGATTTGCCGCCTGAACCTGTGCGGCAAAACTCATTACATTCTCAATCTCCTGCGCTTTCTTCACACTCTCCGCTATGATATAAATATGCCTGCGGTAGCTGACCAGAACAGGTACGCCCTGGGTTTCCATGAAATCCACGATATCCCGCCGACTGAAATCATCACAAAGATTCAGCATCTTCCTGGCGCCATAGACCACACAGTCAGGACAAAAAGCATGATTCCACAGACCCGGCCCAATCAGCGTTTCCCCGATATATTCCCATGAAAGATACTGGCTTTGCGCAGAATAAACAATCATATCCTGCAAGCTGGGAATCCGCAGAAGCATATCCCATATCCTGGTGGCAGAGGGATATATTTTATAAGAAATATGTAAATGATTCGCAATCTTCTTAAGAATCTCTTCTGTTTTTTCAATCACGCTCTCCGGCGTATCAGCACTGACCACCAGACCATGATTTTCCAGAAAAATAACCTCACAGCCTTTCTTCAGGGAAGTATGTTCTTTACATGCTCTGTAACATGCCTCAGCCAAGGCTGCTCCGGGTTTCCTGTAAGATACTAAAACAGCCTCCGGAAAAAGATTTCGAAGTTCCTCCATACCGTCCTTCCTGGAGACCAGTATATTCACAAGGGTTGGATGGGAATGCAGTGTATATTTACCTGTTACGGCATGTAAAAAAGTCTCGATAGATGCACGTCCTTCTTCCATCTGCGCCTGTAAAAGCAGCTCTTTCCCTGTCTCTTCTGTCAATATATTTTCCGTGCCAGCCGTCATATTTTTCTCAAAATAATCCACAATCAGCCGATAATCCACTTTCATGTATCCACTGTCACGATTCACATCAGCCAGCTGATATCCGGAACTCTTAACTAACATGACCTGATCGTCTATTTTAACGGAAGTGTTGCCGCCGCCCGCCTGCGCCAGATCGTTTCTCATGCCTGCATACTTTGAAATCTGAATAAGTCCATTCATCGCAATTCTCCTACTCTCACTGACTGCTAAGTTAACGTTTCGTTAATTCTTAAATTGATATATTTCCCATATCATTCTATCATAACTTTGGACTTATTACTACGTTAAATAATACTTTACCTATGCAAATCCCTTACTCAAGAATAGCCTTTTCCAACACATAAAGTGCCCGTTCATTTTCTTCCAGGCAATAGGCTGTCACTGCATCAGACCCTTTATCGGCCACTGCCGTTGTATCTGCACCCAGCTGTACAAAGCAGACATAATCGTCAATGATCTCCATCCGGGAAGCCCTGGCCTTACCAAGATTCTGCGGATACTTATAATTTTCCTCAATAATCTTGCTGCGATACTTCTCCATTGCCTGCTCCACTGCTTCCACATAATCTTCCTTGGCATGAATAATGATCATTGTATCAATATGGGAATCCAGTGACTGTTTCTCTGCCAGAAAATCCACATACATATCCTCCGATATCCCTGTCAGTCTCTCAAGCTCTTCCTTGGACATATCCACTTCCGGCCAGTAATGGTCTCCCAGAAGCTCTTCAACCTCTTTCTTTAACTCAGGCAATGTATAAAATTCCCGTTTCTTCTGATACTCTTCTTCCATGTTAAGAAAAGGAAAACTGCTGGCCTGCAGATCATCGCCATCATTTTCCATCCGGGAAGCCCCTCTGTTCACCAGTTCATCTTCCGGCATACTGTCACCACAACCCGTCAGCAAAAACATAACCCACATCATTATCCACAAAGTTTTTATTCTCATATTTTCTCCATTTCTGCCCTTTTCCCGTAAAAGCCGTATTTTATTCCGCAAAACAGGACACACTTTTCCAGCAGGGCATTTAACTTGTAAGCTGTGTCCGGATTTGCTATACTATAGCAAGGTGTATCCACCAGTCACTATTATTTTTTACCTATATTAGAAAAATATGTATGCAGGAAGGAATTCCGTTATTGTATGTTATTTAATTCCTACATTTTTATATTTATCTTTTTGCCCGCTGCGCTCATCGGATGGTACGGGCTCAACCGATATGGAAAATACAAACTGGCCAGTCTGTTTCTGGCCGGTATGTCCTTATGGTTTTATGGCTATTTTAATGTCAGTTATCTGGCTATCATTCTTTGCAGCATTGCCACGAACTATGCACTGAGCTATCTGCTGACCAGAATCCCACCGGACAAACGTCAGTCTCAGGAAAGTTTGCCTGACGGCAAAAAGCACCTGCCCCTTTTTAATCGTCTGGGCCTTCTGTCCGGAATTGTTCTCAACCTCGGTATTTTGTTTTATTTCAAATATTATGATTTTTTTATTGAAAATATAAATCTGGCTTTTCACACGAACTTTAACCTGAAACATATCCTGCTGCCTCTTGGTATCAGCTTCTTTACCTTTCAACAGCTGTCCTTCATCATTGACCGGGCCCTTGACAGATGCGAGCATTACAGTTTTCTGAATTATCTGACCTTTGTCACTTTCTTTCCACAATTGATCGCAGGACCGATTGTGCTTTATAAAGAAATGATTCCCCAGTTTGAAGACCATTCCCGCCGCAGATTCGACGCGTCTTCTTTTGCCAGAGGAATCTATCTTTTCATTCTGGGACTTGCCAAAAAGGTTTTGCTTGCAGATACTTTTGGGCTGATGGCCAATTATGGATTTGCACAGACGTTCTCCCTGGACAGCATTTCTACTGTATTTGTGATATTGGCTTACACATTTGAATTATATTTTGACTTCAGCGGTTATTCCGATATGGCCATTGGTCTTGGCAGAATGTTTCATATCGAACTTCCCGTTAACTTCGATTCGCCATATCGTTCCTGCAGTATCAAGGAGTTTTGGCAGCGCTGGCATATTACCCTGTCACGCTTTTTCGTGACCTATGTTTATATTCCCCTTGGCGGGAGTAAAAAGGGGAAAGTCCGCATGCTGTTAAACACCTTTATCATCTTTCTGTTAAGCGGCTTATGGCATGGAGCCGCCTGGACTTATGTGGCATGGGGCGCCATGCAGGGACTTTTGGTAGTCTGGGATAATCTGGGAATCATCGGGATTGGGGGGCGGCAGGAAAAGCGCCCTTCTAAATTTCACATTCCTGCGTGGCTAGGATGGATCTTTACCTTTTCCCTCTTTAACCTCTCTCTCTTCTTTTTCAGAAGTGAGAGCATGTTAGGAGCAATACAATTATTCAAAAACCTGTTTTCCGGTAAGTTTACCGGTAAGATTTACGAAGTCGCCGCACAGCTTGATATCCCGGAAATATATGTCATCAGACAAGCCCTGGAATTTGTTGCTCCGGGTTTTGTAAATTACGTATACCTGCTGTTTATGTTTATATTATTTGCCCTGGCTTTCTTCCTTATCTTCCGAAGAAACGCCTACGAACGGGCAACCCACAATGAACTGACCTCCAGAACCTGCTGGGGAATCTGCATCCTCTTCATATGGTGCATCATCTCCCTCTCCCAGGTAAGCACCTTTTTGTATTTTAACTTTTGACAGCAATGAGCAGTGTTAAAGCATAAGATGACAAATTGGCTGCTCGCAGACATATTTGTCAGATTGTGGTTTAATAGGGCGAATGCCCGGAAGCGAGGAAAACCTTCACATATGGAACAAAAATTTATCAAATCCTTTTTCATTAGAACTCTCATCCTGCTGGGCGCTCTGCTTGCGGCAGTGGTAATCTTTGATCCCTTTTACCACTATCACAAGCCGCTGCCCGGTCTGAAAGCAGTACTGACCGACAAGGAGTACCAATGCGTGGGAACCCTGCGCAACTTTGACTACAATGCGCTCATCGTGGGATCCTCTGTCTGTGAAAATTATAACAATGGCTGGTTTGACGAAGGCTTTCACTGCCGGACCATTAAGGCAATCCGTTCCTACGGCGCCACAGCGGATCTCTGTTACCTGCTGGATATCGCTTATGAAGAACACGATCTGGATTATATTTTCTATAACATAGATCCTTCTTCCCTGTCCGCAGATACAACGCCCACCTATGAATCCACCGGCTGTCCCATGTATTTGTATGACAAGAATCCCTTTAACGACTATCACTATGTGCTGAATAAAGATGTGCTGATGGAAAAACTTCCCTACATGCTGGCTTATTCCTTTATTGGTCATTACGATGAGGGCGATTCTTATAACTGGGCACAATGGAAATATTTCGGAGCCGATCTGGCAACAGGACTCTATGGCCGCCTGCCCGTGATCAAGGAAATGCAGCCGGAAACTGCTAACGAAGAAACTTTGAAAGCCAATATTGCGCTTCTCACAAAACAAGTTGAGGCACACCCTAAGACAACGTTTAAATTTTTCTTCTCTCCCTATTCCATGCTCTGGTGGGACAATGTTTACAGAACAGGTGAACGGGATGCTGTCATTTACAACGAAAAGCAGGCTATCAAGGCATTGCTTGCCTATGATAATGTGGAAATATACTTTTATCAGGACGACAAAGAAACCATTACCAATCTGGACAATTATATGGATATGATTCATTTTTCCAAAGATATTAACCGACAGATTTACGAAAAGCTGGCCCGCGGCGAAGGACAGCTCACTTTAGAGAATTACGAAAAACGCCTGGATGACATGTATGCTCTGTCAGAAGAGATTGTGAAAACAGAAATTTTGAGATATTATGATAATTAGAAATTTATTTGACAAAAGCAGAATAGAAATGAGGACATTATGAAATTTATTTCCTGGAACGTAAACGGATTAAGAGCCTGTGCAGGCAAAGGTTTTTTGGACTTCTTTAAAGAAACGGATGCAGATATCTTCTGTCTGCAGGAGACCAAATTACAGGCGGGACAGATTGACCTGGATTTGCCAGGCTACCATCAATATTGGAATTATGCAGAAAAAAAGGGATATTCCGGTACAGCTGTCTTTACCAAAGAAGAGCCCTTACATGTTTCCTATGGGATTGGGATTGAGGAGCATGACCATGAAGGACGTGTCATCACTTTAGAATATGCTGATTTTTATTTCATTACAGTTTACACGCCCAATTCCCAGAATGAACTGGCGCGCCTAGACTATCGTATGAAATGGGAAGAAGACTTTTTAGCTTATTTGAAAAAATTAGAAGAGACCAAACCTGTCATCTTCTGCGGTGATTTAAATGTGGCCCATAAAGAAATTGACTTAAAGAATCCCAAATCCAATCACAAAAACGCCGGCTTTACAGACGAAGAACGGGGAAAATTCACTGCTTTAATGGAAGCCGGATTTATAGATACTTTCCGTCACTTTTATCCGGATTTGGAAGGCGTATATTCCTGGTGGTCCTATCGTTTCAGTGCCAGGCAGAAGAATGCGGGATGGCGTATTGACTATTTCCTTACCTCTGCGTCTTTAAAAGACCGGTTACAAGATGCTGTCATCTATACAGATATTCTGGGATCCGATCACTGTCCGGTGGGATTAATACTTAAATAATCTTCTTAAAGAAAATCTACTGATTCAACTTTATCTGATCTAGTAATAATTTCGTAAATCTCTGTATTCTCCATGCCTTTACCGGTATGGAGAATCAGATATGCCGAAATGCTGTCCCCAATCTTAGAAGTACTGATTTCCATAGAATCCACTGCAACGCCAGCTGCTTTCAAATCCTGAATAATGACATGAAGATACCGGCTCTCTTCCAGGTCAATGATCACATTACAATATCTGGAATTTCTGGTGGCAAAGCGCTCCACAAAGGGAAGAATATGCAGAGACAGCAGCATCACAAGTGTGATCAATACGCCTCCTTCCACAAATCCTATCCCTACAGCCAGTCCAATGGTAGCGCTGGCCCAGAGAGTCGCCGCAGTAGTAAGACCCCTGACACGGTGATTTGATATGATGATTGTTCCCACGCCCAGAAAGCCCACACCGCTGATCACCTGTGCCGCCAGACGGTTCATATTGGCAAGACCCGGAAAATAAACCTGAATATACTGCTCTGTCAACATCACTAAAGTGGCAGCAAGACAAACTACAGTCATCGTTTTTGTACCCGCACCGCGATGTTTCATCCCCCGGTCAAGACCGATGATACCGCCAAGAAACATGGATACCACCACCCGTATGATAAGATTCTCTACTGTCCATTCCGAAAAGTTATCGAATAGCATTTCTGTCTCCCGTATATTCTGCAGTCAGATAATAACTGCTTGAAACCCCGCCCCGGTCACATGTCAAACATCTTTCTAAGTGGATTGACGCCTTTTGCCTGTTCCATAATCATAGACTTCTGTTCCAAAAGATACGCCTCAAGCCTGGCCACTTCTTCTTCCGTAAATCCCTGTGATTTTTCAATCTTTGCATCAGGTACAATTCCTTCTGCCCAGTCCTTCCCGCGAAGAAAGGAAACCCTTACAAATGACTTTTCACCCTTATGAAGCATCCCTGTCACCAGCATATTCACATCTTCCGGAATCTGCGGCTGTGGACTTGACTCTTTTATCATGTTTTCCGGTTTCTCATCTTCTTTTATAATTATCTTTTTAAGAATTACTTTGCCGTCTTCCATATATACTTCCTTTTTCATTACCTTTTACTTACTACTATCATACACCGAACAAAACCATTTGTCATGCAAATAGCCGGGAACAATTTTAGCTCCTCTTTTTGTATTTTCTAATTTAACTGCAATCTACTCACATCCGCCCCTTCCAGAGAAAGAAGGTGTTTCTTGATATCCAGTCCTCCCGCATATCCAGTCAAACTTCCGTCAGAACCCACCACGCGGTGACAAGGTATGATGACAGAAATGGAATTATGGCCCACCGCACCGCCTACAGCCTGGGCAGACATATGAGCAAGACCTTTCTCTTCCGCAATTTTTGCTGCCAGTTCCTTATAAGTCACCGTCTGTCCATATGGAATCTGTTGTAATAACTTCCAGACACTGATCCGGAAAGAGGAACCAATCAGATGAACAGAGGGCATGAAATCCGGTTTCTGTCCGGAGAAATAGATATCCAGCCACCTTTTTGATGTTTCAAATATTGGCAAATCTTTTTCTTCATGTTCTGCATCTAACTTATCGGCATAATATTTTTGACCATAAAACCAAAGTCCCGTCAGACCAATTTCGTCAGCAGCAAGAAGTATATTTCCTACAGGGGACTGATAAACAGACGTATATTGCATGACATTCCTCCATATCTATAACTCACATTGTGTTCTTTCCTTTTACCTTTCAAACCATTCTATCCCTGTTCTAAATTCATACTGATTATTTAAAAGGAGATCAATCTCTGGCTTTATACACAGATTTTGTATTAAACGCATTATAACATGTCAGAGTATAAATGAAAATCCGGGTAATTTTCTTCTATCATGACTCAATATTGCTTTGGAACAAAAATTTATCGAATATCAATAAATATTTGTTGACATTCGTTTTTAGGCGTGCTATTTTAAAATTACAGTAAAATAAAATCTCTGAACATACATTGATTGAATAACAGAAAGGACATATCAAAATGAAAGACAAACTGACCATCTTTACGAAATATCTGTTAGACTTCATGTTTTACGCCGGAATCATTGTAACTGCCACACTTCCGTTAAGTATTCATTTCTATGGACTCTACAACAGCTATTTTGAAAATAACTTTTATTCTCTGTTTGTTATTCTTTTATTATCCGGCATTTTTGCCGTGCTTATTTTACAACAGCTTCGGAAAATGTTCAGTTCCGTCTTAAATGATGATTGCTTTATCCGGGAAAACGTGGTAAGTCTGCAAAAGATGAGCATCTACAGTTTCTTTATCGCTGTGATCACAGCATGCCGCCTGTTTATCTACCTGACTCCGGCAGTATTGATTGTTATTCTGGTGTTTGTGATTGCCGGGCTTTTCAGCAAGGTACTTGCCCAGGTATTTGACAAGGCCATTACTTACAAACTGGAAAACGATCTGACCATATAAATACGAACTTCAAATGATAGAAACAAAGGAGCAAACACTGATATGGCAATTATCATTAATCTGGACGTCATGATGGCAATGCGCAAGAAAGGGCTTACCGAACTGGCTGGTGATATCGACATCACCCTTGCAAATCTGTCCATCCTTAAAAATAATAAAGCCAAGGCAATTCGTCTCTCCACCTTAAATGAAATCTGCAAAGCGTTGAACTGTCAGCCAGGAGATATTCTGGAATATGTGGAAGATACAAAAGACGAAGAAAACAAAGAAGAATCTGACGATATGAAAAAGAAAGGAGATTAAATCATGGAACAAACCAATCATTTTCAAGCAATGAATCAACCTCAAACAAATCCTCAGGCTGCGGCTCAGCTTTACCCCAACCAAATTTATCAGGCTGCACCAATGTCTTCAACCAAAGAAAATACGGATAACATTTACACCAGGAACATGAAAAAGAATTTTCCATTCTTTGGTCTTAGCAGTTTTTTCTATGCCATATTTTATACTTTCTGTCTTTATAGAAATGCCTCCGGTATTACCTACCCTTTTTTCGTCGCCGGAACCCTTTGCTATTTCTTCTTCTCTATGTCAAAGTTAGGGGTTCCATACAAAAAAGACAGCATTTTTTATATCATTAGTATACTGCTGTTGGGCATTTCCAACTGTATGACCGGTTCTCCACAGATACTCTTAATTAATAAGTTAGGCATCTTCCTGCTTTCTTTTATTCTGATATTGCATACAGTATACAATGACAATACATGGAATTTGCCAAAATACGTTACTGCTATTTGCCAGACGATAGGTACCTGTTTTATTTGTCTGTTACGTCCCTTTGGCGACATGATTTCTTATTTTGATGCCCAAAAACAGCAAAAAACAGGTAAAAAGAGCTATTTTCTACCTGTATGCATCGGTATTGTTATTGCAATTCCTCTCTTATTTGTAATGATACTGTTACTTACCAGTGCTGATATTGTCTTTGCAAATATGTTTCAACGTTTTTTTGAGGCCATTAATATATGGCAAGTTACGTGTATCCTGTTTCTTATCACTGCAGTCTTCTTTAGTTCCTATACAATCTTCGCAGCACTTGGAAAGAAAAATGTGACGGAAGAAGTGACAGACAAAAGAATTTTTGATCCCATTATTGCCATTGTTGTAACAGCAGCGCTTTCAGTACTTTACCTCATGTTCAGCATCATTCAGATTATTTATCTCTTTATTGGTAATATGCAGCTTCCGGCTGGTTATACTTATGCAAGTTATGCCAGAGAAGGATTTTTCCAACTGCTTACTGTCTGTATTTTAAATTTGCTGTTGGTATTAATTTGCCTATACTTATTCAGAGATAATATGGTATTAAAAATTGTTCTAACCATCATCAGCGGATGCACCTATATTATGATACTGTCCAGCGCTTTGAGAATGCTCATGTACATTGACAGATATCACCTGACCTTCAAAAGAATACAAGTATTATGGACATTGGCCGTTATCTTTCTTCTGATGTCCGGCGTCACAATTTTTATCTACCATAAGAAGTTTCCTCTCTTTGCCTATGGCATGGCAGTAGTCACTGTATTTTATATTGCTTTATCATTCTCTCATCCCGACTACTGGATTGCCCGTTATAACCTGACTCATGAAGCATATACAGAAAGCGGAAGAAGATATCTGGCAGGCCTTTCAAGCGATGCTGCCCCAGCCATACTAAATCCGCAGATCAATCCTGATATCACAGATATACGGACAACACTTTTTCTTTATAACTCATCAGATTATACAGAATATAAAACACAATACAATCTGTTTTGGACAATTGACTATTATAACCGCATGGAATATCATGCAGACAATATGCACTTAAGAAACTTTAATTTCTCTCATTATCAAGCTCAAAATTATCTGCTTGACTAACCTTGCGGGACGTTTACATCGTCCCGCTTCATTTCTCTGATCACACTCACTCCTAATGGCACAGACACTGTCAGAGCAAAAATATCCGATATTGCCTGACAGATTTCCACACCCGTAAGTCCCCAGAAATACGGCAGAATTGCAATTAACGGCAGGAAAAAAATTCCCTGTCTCGCGGAAGCCACTATAGATGCCTTCAAACCTTTTCCGATAGACTGTAACATCATATTACACATGATAATCCAGGAACTTAAAGGCAATGCCACAATAGAATATCGAAGTGCTGCCGTCCCCACGCGTATCACGTCAACATCACCTTTTCTGAAGATTGTCACCAACTGAGGAGCAAAGATAAAAACAAGCACGGCAACGCCGGTAAGACAGAAAAATGCTACCTTTACGCAGAAAAAGAATGCGTCAAGAACCCTCTTATATTTCTTAGCTCCATAATTAAATCCGCATACTGGCTGAAATCCCTGTCCAAAACCAATCAAAGCAGAGTTTACGAACATCATAATACGAGATACAATCGACATACCCGCTATTGCTGCATCACCATACACACCCGCTGCATGATTCAGACAGATAGTAGCAACACTGGCAAGACCCTGTCGAAACAGCGAAGGAATACCGCCCCTGATTACTTCTTTATAAAAATGCAGGTTAGGTTTAAAATTCTGCAGACTAATCTGAATATTACCGCCTCTTCTAATCATAATCAGCAGAAAAATAAAACTTAAATACTGACTGATCGTTGTAGCCAATGCCGCTCCTGCAATTCCCATTTCAAAGCCAAAAATCAGAACAGGATCCAGAACAATATTAATAACTGCACCTGATACAATACCAATCATTGCATAAAAAGCGCTTCCCTGAAAACGCATCTGATTATTTAGTACCAAAGACGCCGTCATTGCTGGCGCACCAATGAGAATGATTCTCAAATAAGCAACCGTATAAGGCTGAATTGTTCTGGTAGAACCTAAAGCATAGGAAAGCGGTTCGATAAAGAGCAAACAGACAATCATAATGATAAGACCGGCCAAAAATGATGTAAAAAATCCCACAGCCGACATTTTCTGAGCTTCTTCTATTTCACCGGCACCTAGTTTTCTGGAAATATAATTTCCAGACCCATGCCCAAATAAAAATCCTACAGCCTGTATGATCGCCATAAGAGAAAAAACAACTCCCACAGCTGCGGTAGACTGTGTATTAATTTTTCCCACAAAAAAAGTGTCAGCCATATTATAAAAAGAAGTTACTAACATACTTAAAATCGTAGGAACTGCCAGTCTGCATACCAGCTTTTTCACTGGCTCTTCCAACATATAATTTCTTTTTTCTTCTGCACTCTTAAATTCCATGGAATCTTCTTGCCTTTCTTTTATGAAACTGATATTCCAATATAATAATTATCTTACTTATTCTAGTTCTTCTATTTTTAATTTGCAAGTTTTATGTACCTGAATATATTCAACATCGTAATAGTTCAGTCTTTGGCTTCGCTGTTACTCTCCATTCTTATTATATTTTTTAAATAATATGATTATGTAGATTATCCATTGCATAATTCAAAATAAAGATAATCAATCCCTTTAGATAAGTAAGATACACCCATGCAGGAAGCAATCGTCCGATATTAACAGGAATAGAATTTCAAAATATTCATATACTATTTTCATTAACTGCCAATAGATACAGAAAACAATTTTATAAAAATAACTATTTTACATTTTATTTACAAACAAAAATTACTATGAATCAATAAAGAAGGATGAGGAATACTCTATGAACCCAAAAGCACTATTTAAAATATCTTATGGACTGTATATCGCAGCATCTAAATTTGATAAGAAAATGAATGGATGTGTCGTCAATACTGTAATGCAAATCACTGATAGTCCAAAGCAGATAGCTGTTGCCATCAACAAGGAAAATTTAACCTGCGAGATTATTCAGAAATCAAGAATGATTTCCCTCTCCGTACTTTCTGAGACTGCACCTTTCTCTCTTTTTCAGCATTTTGGGTTTCAGAGTGGCCGTAAAATAGATAAATTTGTCAATTATCCCTTTACCTTAACCAAACAGGAATTACCTTATCTGACCAAACATACCAGTGCTTTTATCGACTGTAAAGTCACAAATACAATCGATCTGGAAACTCATTTACTTTTTATTGCAACGATAAATGATTGCGAAATTATTTCTGGTGAAAAAGCAATGACCTACTCTTTTTATCATGAATTTGTTAAACCTCAGCCTTCTGTTTCTTCTGCCAAGGGATGGCGTTGTAATGTATGCGGCTATATTTATGAAGGTGAAGAACTTCCCCCTGATTTTATATGCCCCTGGTGTAAACACGGTGTAGAAGATTTTGAAAAAATTATATGATGTTAATTGAGACAGCATGGGGATTGACGAAAAGTCAATCCCCATATACTTTGCTTATCTCTTCCTTCGCTTCTTCCTCTTGTTTTGAATTTAAAAATCTTTCATTTCATCACCTATAACCGCTTCTTATTTTCTTTTTCCATTCGCTTAATTTGTTCTTCCAGCTCTTTCTCTTTTTCTTCTTTCATTTGTTTACAGCACTCATCCATTTCCCGCATTTTATTTCTCATATATTCCATTTCAGCCTGGTAATCAAATGTCACGTTTTCAAATAATCTTCCCATTTTACGCTCCTTAATTTTTGAAACTACTTTCTCTGTCTTGTCTCCAGGCATATGCAAACTATAAAAAAGTGCCCTTGCCAGCTTTTCCATAATGTTCAAAAGATATTCTGGCGTATCTTTAAGAATCTCATTCATCTGTTCATCTGGCAAATTAGAAAATGCTTCTATATCTTCCGAATTTGTAATCTTATTAATCAACATGGCAAGAGATATCTCATCACCTTTATTTAAAAGCTCTTCATTGCTATAATCATACAATCTTATCATCTGATACTGAAAATGCGGAAGATATTTGCCCAATAACTCTTTACAAAGAATCCTATCAGATAAATCCATAGGTACTGTCCACGTTCTTTTACCTTCATAGTATACAATAGGAAGAATAGGAGGATATCAAAAATCTTTCATTTTACTTATTCCGGAATATTTCTTTTCCATTTCTTTTTCATAATCTTCCCATATGTGAACCATATAACGAAGCATCTGCATAGAAACATTATACTCTGCTTTTGTTTTATGTTCAATAAGAAAAACAATATAAAGCGGTAAATAAAGCGTATTTTCGTCTTTAGTAAAAGGAAGATACTTTGAAATATTTATCTTTTTTACTGTATCGCTTTCCCGTTCTGTACTATAAAGAGGTACATAACGTTCAGATACATCTTCAATATCTTCCGGCTGTATATTACGAAAAATTTCCAAATACATTACAATTCCATCATAATATGTTATCATTTATGAAGAAAACCTTGTATTTAGAGGAATGCAACCTGGTTTTTACATGAAAATATTCAAAAGCAACATCAGATTGATAGAGTTGCCTTCTCTGTTTTTATACAATATTCATGTACTGAAACAACATTCAGTGCATGTGGCCGGCACAGCTTAACATGAAAAGTATAAATGATGGAGGTTAGTTATGAGTTTAGGACAAAATTTACAATTTTTAAGAAAACAAAAAGACATGACACAGGAACAGCTTGCAGAATTATTAGAAGTATCCAGGCAATCTGTCTCCAAATGGGAATCAGATACCACTTTTCCTGAAACGGATAAACTTTTACAAATTGCAAACTTATTTCACTGCACATTGGATGATCTGATGCAGAAAGATATCAGCACTCAATATGTAGAAGATACCAATCATTATGACAGTCATAAAAATCAATTTAGTAAATGGATTACAATAGGTGTAGGACTTATTCTTTTTGGATTGACAATGTGTGCTTTTTTATGTGCCGTACTTCCAAAAAGCGAGAATTTTGACATGGATATGATATCAGCTATTGTATTTTTCCTTTTTGTTGTAGTGGCTGTAGCGATTTTCATAGTTGCAGGATTACAGGACAGTTATTTTACAAAAAAACATCCTTATATAGAAGATTTCTACTCAGAAGAAGAAAAAGATGCTTTTCATAAGAAACTTGTCACTCTTATTACATCTGGCGTTGTACTGATTATTGTCGGACTAATCCTCATGATGGGAACTGAAATAGTATCCGGAAGTATGCAGGAAAGTAGTATTAATCTGGAAGAAATCATGAGCTGCGTATTCCTGTTGTTCGTAACGATTGCTGTGATATTATTTGTTTATGCTGGTACACAGAGCAGTAAATATAATATTAAACACTATAATCTCATGCAGGACCACAACTCCCAGACTTATCAAAATGATAAGAAAAAAGGATTCTACTGTGGCTGTACTATGATCATAGCTACCATTATATTTGTTGCCTGTGGTTTAATCGGTAATTTATGGCAAACCGCATGGGTTGTATTTCCGATTTTTGGAATTTTCTGTGGAATCATCTCTATGACTATTGAAAGAAATAATCATGAAGAAGAATAAATATTCTGTCAGAACAGATGTACAAAACCCGCCTTTGCAGTTCATAGCAAGGGCGGGTTTTACATTAAATCATTTTTACTTTTCATCCTCTATTCCAAATTCTCTTACCGCCTGCTGCCAGTATTTTTCCGGAATATCAGGCCAGGATACACTTCCTTCTTCCTCTTCACACAACTTCATAGCCAGATTTAAACAGGAAAGATTTTTATCATTTCCAGTACGAAGTGTATGAATATTGATTTTAGACCAATAAGGAGCTTTTTCATTTAATCCGGAAGTTTCAAATTCTTTTATTACCTTTTCCACATCATATTCCAATTGAAAAAACTCTGCTTCCCACCCACTTTGTGAACCGTGCAATATCATATACTGCGTTTTTCCATCATAAAACCAGGAAATACCTACCGCACCCGGATGCAGTATTTTCTTATCGGCATACAGTTTCTCTTCCTGAAAATGAACATGACCGGAAACCAATAATGCAACATCAAGATTTTTCATGATGTTTATCGTATTGTCTGCATCAGGTTCTAATATCTCATTAGAACGTGTCAGAGAACCATGACAATATCGAAATGGCTTAAGTCCTGCTTTCTCATAATATCCCTGAATCCCAAGACTTTGAAAAAATTCAAAATCATGTTCTGTCAGATTTTCATAAGTATAAAGCAGGCTTCCGCTGGCAGATGAATAAGTCCAGTTTTTATCCGGATTTTTCCTGTAATCCAGCATATAATCTTCTCTGTTTCCTCTGATAAAGGTACAAGGATACTGCCGATTCATATCGTAGATTATCTGCATGGTTTTCTGAGGATAAGGACAATCACTGATATAATCTCCCAGAAAAAGAAATTCATCTGCATTTCTTTCCAGTGCATGGTTAATACATCTTTCCAATCCTATATGATTACTGTGGATATCACCTATTACGGCTATTTTATAGTCTCTCATCTTATATTTTTACATAACCTTACTGCTCTTCCTCTGAGATATCTTCCATAGCATCATCAATATTCTCAAATTCCTCTTCACCATTACTGATTTTTTCCCGGACTTTGGCAATCTTGGCAACTTTAGTTCCCTCATCCAGATTAATCATCTTCACACCAGAAGTAATTCTCTTCAATGTGGAAATCTCATCCATGCGAAGCTGAATGATGATACCTCCATCCGTAATCATCATAATTTCATGATCATCATTAACAGCCTTGACGCCTACCACATAACCTGTTTTTTCAGTAATCTTATAACATTTCAAGCCCTTACCGCCGCGTTTCTGTGCCGTAAATTCCTCCAGGTAAGTGCGTTTACCCATACCATTTTCTGATACGATGAGCAGAGAATCACCCTGATGATCTAACTGCATTCCCACAATCTCATCTCCGTCAGACAGATTCATACCGATAACACCCATGGATGCCCTTCCGGTAGGTCTTACATCTGTCTCCTTAAAGCGGATACACATACCCTGTTTTGTCACCAGGAAAATTTCCGTATCTCTGGAAGTGGTCTTAACTTCAATCAATTCATCATCTTCCCGCAGATTGATAGCCGCCAGACCATTTTTCCTCACATTGGAAAATTCCATGACAGGAGTCTTTTTCACGATACCTTTTTTCGTAACCATAAAGAGATTCTTATTATCTTCATAATCTTTAATCGGTATCATGGCAGATATCTTCTCACCAGGATTAAGCTGCAAAATATTGACAATGGCAATTCCCCTGGCTGTTCGGCTCGCTTCCGGAATCTCATATGCTTTCAGGCGGTACACTCTGCCATAATTGGTAAAGAACATGAGGTAATGATGGGTTGTAGTCATGAGAAGATCTTCAATATAATCTTCTTCAATAGTCTGCATACCCTTAATGCCTTTACCACCTCTATTCTGTGATTTAAAATTATCCACCGTCATACGCTTAATATAACCAAGACTGGTCATGGCGATTACCGTATTATCTCTTGGAATCAGATCTTCCATATTGATATCATAGACATCAAATCCGATCTGGCTTCTTCTTTCATCACCATATTTTTCAGCGGTAACAAGCATTTCGTCTCTGATCACGCCAAGAAGTAATTTTTCATCTGCAAGAATTGCTTTTAATTCTGCTATTTTTGCCAGAAGTTCTCTATGTTCATTCTCAAGCTTCTCTCTTTCCAGACCAGTCAGTGCCCGCAGACGCATATCCACGATTGCCTGTGCCTGTGCCTCGGAAAGTTCAAATCTTTCAATCAATCTTTCTCTGGCAATCTGAGTTGTCTGGCTGCTTCTGATAATCTGAATGACCTCATCAATGTGATCAAGGGCAATCAACAATCCCTGTAAAATATGATCTCGCTCTTCTGCTTTATCAAGATCATATTTTGTTCTTCTGGTTACAACCTCTTCCTGATGCTGCAGATAATAAGTAAGCATATCCAGAAGATTCATAACCTTTGGCTGATTGTTAACAAGAGCTAACATGATAACGCCAAAAGAATCCTGAAGCTGGGTATGTTTATAAAGCTGATTTAAAATAACATTGGCATTGGCATCTTTACGCAGTTCAATGACAATACGCATACCTTCACGGTTTGTCTCATCACGTAAATCTGTGATACCATCCACCTTTTTCAATTTTACCAAATCTGCAATCTTTAATATCAGATTCGCCTTATTTACCATATAAGGAAGTTCTGTTACAATAATGCGGCTCTTGCCGTTAGACATGGTCTCAATATTTGTAACGGCACGCACTCTTACTTTACCGCGGCCAGTCCTGTATGCCTCTTCCGCTCCTCTGGTACCTAAAATGATGCCTCCGGTAGGAAAATCAGGCGCTTTTACAATCTGTAAAAGCTCTTCAATATCTGTCTGACGATTTTCCTCGATTCGATTCTGAATAATCTTAATCACCGCATTGGTAACTTCTCTCAGGTTATGAGGAGGAATATTAGTAGCCATTCCCACTGCAATACCGGAAGTGCCATTTACCAGAAGATTCGGATAACGGCTTGGTAATACTGTAGGCTCTTTTTCTGTATCATCAAAGTTAGGCGCAAAATCTACCGTATTTTTATTGATGTCAGCAAGAAGTTCCATGGAAATCTTACTGAGTCTTGCCTCTGTATAACGCATGGCAGCAGCGCCATCGCCATCCACAGAACCAAAATTTCCATGACCATCCACCAAAGGATATCTGGTAGACCATTCCTGTGCCATATTGACGAGTGCGCCATAAATAGAACTGTCTCCATGAGGATGATATTTACCCATGGTATCACCGACAATACGAGCACTCTTTCTGTGCGGCTTGTCAGGACCATTATTTAATTCAATCATGGAATATAAAACTCTGCGCTGTACAGGTTTCAGACCATCTCTCACATCGGGAAGCGCACGGGCAGCGATAACGCTCATGGCATAATCAATGTAAGAATCTTCCATTTTTTTCTTCAGATCCACTTCTTCTATCTTATCAAAAATTTGATCGTCCATCTTCCCTCCATGTCAAACAATCCTGACAATCACACAAACAGCATTTACACTATTACAAGTCTTATATATCCAGATTCTTTACAAACTTTGCGTTTTCCTCAATAAAGATTCTGCGCGGCTCCACTTTATCTCCCATCAGCGTATTGAATGTAAGATCCACTTCCGATTCTTCTTCTTCATTCATATTGACACGAAGCAGAATACGTCTTTCCGGATCCATCGTAGTCTCCCAGAGCTGATCCGCATCCATCTCTCCAAGGCCTTTATAACGCTGAATCTTATTACTTTGGTCACGGCCCACTTCTGCTAAAAGACGATCCAATTCATCATCGCTGTAGGCATACCAAATCTGTCTGTTCTTTTCGAGCTTGTACAATGGCGGTTTCGCAAGATACACATGCCCCTGTTTGATCAACTCCGGCATAAACCGGTAGATAAAAGTAAGCATAAGTGTGGCAATGTGCGCACCATCCACATCAGCATCTGTCATAATAATGATTTTATCATATCGTAATTTGGAAATATCAAAATCTTCATGAATCCCCGTGCCGAAAGCCGTTATCATGGCTTTAATTTCCGCATTGGCATAAATTTTATCAAGTCTTGCCTTCTCCACATTCAATATTTTACCACGGAGAGGCAAAATTGCCTGTGTGGCACGGCTTCTGGCTGTCTTCGCAGAACCGCCCGCAGAATCTCCCTCAACGATATAAATTTCACAATTTTTAGGATCTTTATCGGAACAATCCGCTAACTTTCCAGGAAGAGCACTGCCTTCTAATGCGGTCTTACGGCGAGTCAGATCCCTTGCTTTCCTTGCTGCCTCACGGGCGCGCTGCGCCAAAATCGACTTTTCACAGATTGTCTTAGCCACAGAAGGATTCTGCTCCAGGAAATAAGTAAGCTGTTCACTTACCACATTATCTACAGCTCCTCTTGCCTCCGAATTGCCAAGTTTCTGTTTTGTCTGTCCTTCAAACTGAGGATCCTCAATCTTAACACTGATGATCGCCGTGAGCCCTTCCCTGATATCTTCACCGGAAAGATTTGATTCATTATCTTTTAACAACTTATTATTTCTTGCATAATCGTTAAATGTTTTCGTGAGGGCATTCCGAAAACCTACCAGATGTGTACCGCCTTCCGGCGTATTGATATTATTTACAAAAGTATATACGCTTTCATTGTAAGAATCATTATGCTGTAAAGCTACCTCTACATATACACCATTTCTGGTACCTTCAAAATACATGATTTCATTATAAAGAGCCTCTTTACTTTTATTCAGATATGTAACAAACTCCTTAATGCCGCCTTCATAATGAAACTCCTTTTTCTGTTCCTGACTTTCTCTGTCATCCTGCAATACGATTCTCAGACCCTTTGTCAAGAAAGCAGTTTCGCGAAGTCTTGTTTTTAAAGTATCATAATCAAAGACTGTGTCCTCAAAGATAGTACCATCCGGCTTAAACTGAACCCTGGTACCGGTCTTTTCAGGTTCACATTCTCCTATGACTTTTAACTTATAACATACCTGGCCCTTTTCATATCTCTGTCTGTATATTTTACCTTCACTATAGATATCCACTTCCAGCCAATCAGAAAGTGCATTCACAACAGAAGCACCTACACCATGCAAACCGCCGGATACCTTGTATCCTCCACCGCCGAATTTACCGCCGGCATGTAAAATCGTGAATACTACTTCCACAGCCGGAATACCTGCTTTATGATTAATACCCACAGGAATACCGCGGCCATTATCAAGAACTGTGACAGAATTGTCCTGATTTATGGTCACATAAATGGTATCACAATAGCCGGCTAAAGCTTCATCTACCGCATTGTCTACAATCTCATAAACCAAATGATGAAGACCTCTCGTCGAAGTACTGCCTATATACATACCAGGTCTTTTGCGTACTGCCTCAAGTCCCTCTAAAATCTGTATCTGATCCGCACCGTATTCGTTTGACATTTTTTCCTCCATTATTGTGCCGATGTTAATGCTTCACTGTCAGAGTGATTGACTATTTTTCCATTTTCTATCTGAAAAACCTTATCAATTTCAAATCTGTTGTTTACAAATTCATCCAATCCCGTACAGGTAATGATTGTCTGGATTTCTCCGATTGTACTTAAAAGATAATTTTGTCTGTGACTGTCAAGTTCTGATAGAACATCATCCAGAAGAAGAACCGGATTTTCATTGGCTATTTTTTTAACAAGTTCTATTTCTGATAATTTGAGAGACAATGCAGCAGTTCTCTGCTGTCCCTGAGATCCAAACTTCCGGATATCCACATCTTTTATCATAAAACAAAAATCATCTCTATGCGGTCCAACTGTAGTCTGTTTTAATTTCACATCTTTATCCTGGCACATAGCAAGAGATTTTTCATAATCTTCAATCAACACATCCGGTTCATAAGTTACTTTCAGTTCTTCTCTGTCACCGGATAATTTTCTGTGAATATCATAGATAATGTCATTTAACTGCTCTATGAATAGCTGCCTTCTTTCTATAATCTTACTTCCAAAAGAGACAAGCTGAGAATCCCATATATTCAGGGTTTCTCTGAGAGATGGATTAAAATACATATCCTTTAACAGTTTATTGCGCTGATTTACAATCTTATTATAGTGGTTCAGATTATAAAGATAAAACTGATCCAGCTGGCATAATTCCATATCCACGAATCTTCTTCTCTCTGCCGGCCCATTTTTAATAATACTCAAATCTTCCGGTGAAAAGAAAACAACATTCAAAAGTCCAAGAAGTTCCGCAGCTTTTTTGATTTTCTGCCCGTCAATAGCAATCCCTTTCGTTTTATTTTTACGAAGGTGCATATCAACTCTTACATCTATACCGTCTTTTTCAAGATAAGTCCTGATATGTGACTCCTCTTTCTTAAAATTAACGATATCTTTATCTTTACTTCCTTTATGTGATTTTGTGGTAGCAGACAAATAGATTGCTTCCAGAATATTTGTTTTACCCTGTGCATTATCACCGTATAAGATATTTGTTCCTTTACTGAAATCAATATGTAAAGAATCGTAATTTCTAAAATCTGCCAACTCCAATGATTTTATGATCATCAGTTTTCTACCTTAATCTGTTGTCCATCATATTCTATTACATCGCCGGGATATATCTTCTTACCGCGCTGTAATTCCACTTCACCATTTACTTTGACAAAGCCTTCCTGTATTTCTATTTTTGCTTCCACACCAGACTGTACAAACCCAGCCAATTTAATCACCTGTCCAAGTTTAATAAATTCATCCCTGATTTTTATTATTTCCATCATACAAATATTTTATACCTTCCCAAAAATATGAAACCAATACAGAGAATACTAACTTACTGTTGTAAAATTAACAGGAAGGATCAGATAAATATAACTTTCCTGTGCATTTCTGATAAAGCAGGGAGCTTTTGGATTCACCATATACAGATCTATCTCTTCATCTTCTATCACACGAAGAGCATCGATCAAAAACTTAGGATTAAATCCTATCATAAGATCCTTACCTTCTTTGGCAATATCAATCTCTTCATCCATGCTGCCCACAGTAGAATTCATCTTAAGCTGCATGGAAGAATCAGTAATATTGATGATGACAGGTTTTTTATCCCCTTCTTTCACAAGAAGAGTAGCTCTGTCAATACAATCCAAAAGCTCCTTTTTATTCATCTTCACTTTTGTTTCATAATCGCTGGAAAGCATCTGATCTATTCTGAAATACTCTCCTTCTATCAACCTGGAAACCACCAAGGTATTATCAAATTCAAATAAAATATGTTTTTCTGTAAAGAAGATGCTTACGTCTTTATCCATATCACCGGAAAGAATCTTACTCACTTCACTTAAAGTCTTACCCGGTACTACAACCTTCCTGTTTGCATAAGAATTTTTCAAGGCAATTTTTCTGATGGATATTCTATGACCATCCAAAGATACCACTTTTAATGTATCTTGATTGATTTCAAATAACTCACCAGTCATCAATCTGTTATTGTCATTATCAGCAATAGAAAAGATTGTCTGTCTGATCACTTCTTTCAAAGTAAACTGTGAGATTACCACAGAATCCTTCTTCTCTATCTCCGGAAGATAAGAAAAATCTTCCCCTGATTTCCCAATGATATTAAACTTTGCTTTCTCACAGGTAATGGTAGTCTTGAAATTTTCGTTGGTTTCAATGGTAATATGATTGTCAGGAAGCTTTCTGACAATCTCTAAGAAAATTTTCGCATCAAGCGCTATCATTCCTTTCTCTAATATTTCACCATCGATTGTCGTCTCAATACCAAGCTCCATATCGTTGGCAGTCAATTTGATTTCACCATTTCTGGTATCTATAAGAATACATTCCAGAATAGACATTGTAGTTTTGTTGGGAACAGCCTTTGACACTGTCTGTACTCCGGTTAAAAGATTCGATTTCGTACATACAATTTTCATCTGTGTATATTATCCTTTCTTACCTGTGATAGATTTTGTGCGCCGCTATAAGTTATTTAAATAATAATAATTCAGTAATCTTAATCATAATAGCTGTTGATATGTGCATAACCTTATCTATTATACTATTTTTCAGCTGAAAAGAAAACGTTCAAGCTGTGAAAAACTTTGTATAACTTCATAATAACTTTCAACTTATCTACATGCCTGTTTTCGTTATAAAAATGACATTAATGTCAATTCACATGCAAGATTATGAAATAACAATGTCTGTTAAAAGATTGTTGATAAAAAAGTGAATAACTTGAACATTGTTATGGAACTATTTTTTTTCTGATGATGTCTACTTTGTTTTTGAGTTCTTCATTGGTTGTCATTTCTTCTTTGATCTTATTCACACCATGAATGACAGTGGTATGATCTTTCTTGCCAAGAAGTTTTCCTATATTATTAAGGGAAGTATCGATCAGCTCCCTGCAAAGATACATGACAACTTGTCTGGGCTGTACAAATTCAGAATTTCTTTTTTTGGAAGTAATATCTTCTGGACTTACTCCAAAATGTTCAGCTACCACTTCTATAATAAGAGAAGGTGTTATTTCCTTTGGTTTGTTAGGATAAATTACATCTTTTAAAGCTTCTTCTGTGTACGCGAGGTTAATATCTACCTTATATAATTTGGAGAAAGCTATAATTTTGTTGAAGGCTCCTTCCAGTTCCCTGATATTGGATTTGATATTTTCTGCAATATATTTAAATACCTCATCGTCTATCTCTTTGTTATAATTTTCTGCATTCTTTTTGAGGATGGCCATTCTGGTTTCATAGTCAGGCGGTTGGATATCTGCGATCAATCCCCATTCAAATCGGGAACGGAATCTTTCTTCCAAGGTTTCCATATCTTTTGGTGGTTTATCTGAAGATAGTATGATCTGTTTACCAGCGGAATGCAGGGTGTTAAAGGTATGGAAAAATTCTTCCTGTGTACTTTCCTTACCTATGATAAACTGGATATCATCCACCATCAGAACGTCAACAGTTCGATATTTTTCACGGAATTTATTCATTTTAAGGGCGTCACCGCTTCTGATACAGTCGATAACCTCATTGGTAAAATTCTCAGAAGTAACGTAAAGTACTTTTGTATCAGGATTTCTCTCCAGGATAAAATGTCCGATGGAGTGCATTAAATGGGTTTTGCCAAGACCTGCACCGCCATATAAATAGAGAGGATTGTATACTTCCCCCGGGGATTCTGCCACGGCAAGGGAAGCGGAATGAGCCAGTTTATTATTACTGCCGACTACAAAGGTGTCGAATTTATATTTTAAACTCAGATTGGCGTTTTCATAGTTGATGTTATAAGCTGGTCTTGGAGCTGAAAAATGGTCATTGTTTTTATTCTTTGCATCTTTTTCCAGAATAAAGTTTATATCATAGGTATGATCCATCATTTCAGAAATAGTAACCTGAAAGAAACTCCTGTATTTGGAAGTAATATAATTAAGTGCATGAGCCTGATCAGAAGGAATTAAAATAGTCACTATATTATCTTTTACTTCATAGAAATTAAGAGGTTCAATCCAGGTAGAGAAAGAAATATCAGATAATTCATATTCTTTTCTGAGCGTCTCTTTAATTTCATTCCATTTTTTACTGATAGACTCCATAGGTTCCATATTTTTGCCCCATTCTCTCTTACTATAAATAGAAAATCGAAATTATCCTACAATATATAATAATACAAACGCCATAAAAATTCAAATGATAAGTTGTCCACATAAATGCAAATGGATTATTAACAAGTTGACATATTATGATATATGGAGGAAAATGATGTGCATAACTTTAAAAAGGAATATCAACATGTTTAAAACAAGAAATAACAGGATAATAAAAAAATTATTAACATGGCATTATAAAGTTATCAACAAGTTATGAACATATTGTGGATAGATTTATGTAAAGTGGACAGGCAGTTGATAAGTGCTTTTATTAATTTTTTATAAAAAATATGATTGGATTTACTTGACGTTTTCCTATTAATTATATATAATCAACATGTTGTTTTCCTAAAATGAAGCTTATTATCTTTACCTTATAGAATGAATAAGGTCATGTGAAGGAGGTGCATGGGAATGAAAATGACGTATCAGCCTAAAAAAAGGCACAGAGCTAAAGTCCACGGTTTCAGAGCAAGAATGAGTACAAAAGGTGGAAGAAAAGTTTTAGCTGCAAGACGCGCAAAAGGAAGAAAGAGATTATCAGCATAGGCCGCATTTATGTGGCCTATTTTTCTCCGTATAATTATATTTGTTAGAAAGATATGGTTTAAAATGGTATTTTCAGAATCCTTGAAGAAGAACAATGATTTCCAGAATGTTTATAAGAACGGTAAGAGTTATGCAAATAAGTATTTAGTAATGTATGTATTGGAAAACAACACAGAAAAGAACAGACTGGGAATTTCCATCAGTAAGAAAGTAGGCAACAGCGTAGTAAGACACAGGTTTGCCAGACTGGTGAGAGAGAGTTACCGGCTACATGAAAATATATTTAATAGTGGTTTAGATATAGTAGTCGTTGCAAGAAAGAGTGCCTCTGCAGCAGGATATGCAGAGATTGAGAGTGCACTGTTACATCTTTCAAAGCTTCATCATATGATCAAAGTATATTTTTATGATGAGGAGAATTAGAAACTGTTATGAAAAAAGGAATGATCTGTCTAATTAAATTTTATAGAAAATATATTTCACCCATGAAGAGTACAAAATGTCCTTATATCCCTACTTGTTCAGAGTACGGCTTAGAAGCCGTGGAAAAATATGGTTTCCTTAAGGGAGGACTTCTTGCTTTATGGAGAATATTGAGATGTAATCCTTTTTCAAAAGGTGGTTATGATCCTGTTCCATGAATGTTCAGAAGGAGGTAAGTAATTTTGTCAAATATTTTATTGACCCAGGATACAGGTAAGATTATAGGGCCTGTAGCAAAACTTTTGGGTTATATTATGGAAGGCATCTTCTATGTGCTTGATAAGATTGGTATTCCTAATATTGGATTGGCCATTATTTTATTCACGGTTGTTATTTATTTATTGTTGATGCCTCTTACAATCAAGCAGCAGAAATTTTCCAAACTTTCTGCTAAGATGAATCCGGAACTGCAGGCAATTCAGGCAAAGTATAAGAATAAAAAAGATAATGATTCCATGATGGCTATGAATATGGAAACAAAGGCTGTTTATGCGAAGTATGGTGTATCGCCTTCCGGTAGTTGTGTGCAGCTTTTGATACAGATGCCTATTTTGCTTGCACTTTATCGTGTGATCGGTAATGTTCCTGCTTACGTCAGTAAAGTAAAAGAGGCCTTTTTCCCTCTGGTTGATAAATTGATTGAGCAGAAGGGGAGTTTGGAGTTCATTCAGAATTTTTCTAATGCCAAGATGTTTGCCAAGCAGTTTGAAAATGAAAATTTTATTGGTGGTGTAACATCTTATGTACAGAATACTTTTGTAGATGTGTTAAATAGAGCTTCCAGCGCTGAATGGATTAGTCTTAAAGATAATTTTTCGAGTTTATCGGCGGATATCGATAATACAGTATCTCTGCTTGATAAATATAATAATTTTTTAGGACTGAATATGTCTAATACGCCTGCCTATACATTCCATGAAGCCAGGCAGACCGGATCCTATCTGATGATAATTGCAGCATTTTCCATCCCGGTACTGGCAGCAGTGACACAGTGGATCAATGTAAAGCTGATGCCTCAGCAGGATACACAAAGCAGCAATGGCAATGATCAGCAAAATGCCATGATGCAGTCCATGAAGACAATGAATATGGTTATGCCGATTATGTCTGCTGTTTTATGTTATACGCTTCCTACAGGTATGGGATTTTACTGGGTAGTTGGTGCGGTGGTCAGAAGTATTCAGCAGATTGTGATTAACAAACATATTGATAAGATAGATCTTGATGAACTGATCAAGAAGAATGAAGAAAAAGCCAAAAAGAAAATGGAAAAAGCCGGTGTGCGTGCCAATCAGATGTCTGCCTATGCAAATATGAATACTAAGAGTATGGCATCGAAAGCTTCTACCAGACCTTCCATAACACAGGAAGAAAAAGATGAAATGGTCAAGAAGTCTACAGAATATTATAATAAGAATGCAAAACCCGGCAGTATGATGTCAAAGGCAAATATGGTTAGACAGTATAATGAAAAGAACAACAAAAAGTAATATGGGAGGATTAGAAAATGGACTATATTGAAATATCAGCAAAAACTGTTGACGATGCGATTACGGAAGCATGTCAGAAGTTAGTAGTTACCAGTGATAAATTGGAATATGAAGTGATAGAAGAAGGTTCAACGGGTTTTCTTGGTATTGGTTCTAAACCTGCTGTGATCAAAGCCAGAATAAAGTCTTCCGTACAGGATACTGCAAAGGATTTCTTAAAAGATGTATTTGAGGCCATGGATCTTACTGTTGTGGTAAATGTGGAATATGATGAAGTTGAAAATTCCATGAACATTGAATTGAGCGGCGATGAAATGGGAGTTTTGATTGGTAAGAGAGGTCAGACGCTTGATTCGTTACAGTACCTGGTATCTCTGGTGGTTAATAAGAATGTAGAAAACTATATCAGAGTTAAAGTTGATACAGAAAATTACCGTCAGAGAAGAAAAGATACTTTGGAGAATCTTGCCAAAAATATTTCCTATAAGGTAAAGAGAACAAAGAGACCTGTTTCTTTAGAGCCTATGAATCCTTATGAAAGAAGAATCATTCATTCCGCATTGCAGAATGATAAATATGTGACGACCTACAGCGAAGGTGAGGAGCCGTTCAGACATGTGGTAGTTACCTTAAAGAGATCGGATAAGGGTGAAAGAAGATTTGAGAGAAATTATGAAAGAAATACCAACAAAGAATAAGTAACAATAAAGTATTATAAAACCGGTGGGTGGAAGCCTGCCGGTTTTTAAATATTTATCTTCAGAAACTTTCGATAGATTTTTATAAGTGTATGTAGTAAAATTTTTTTATTGATAAATTGTAAAGATATCATGGAGGTTTGTGTGAAAAAAGATACGATAGCTGCCATTGCCACTGCTATGTCTGATTCAGGTATCGGTATTATCAGGGTAAGCGGTGATGAGGCAGTTGAGATTGTTGATAAGATATATCAGAATGCGCAGGGTGCGAAAATTCTGAAAAATTATGAATCCCATACAATTCATTATGGTTTTATCGTGGAAGAAGATGGAACATTTGTGGATGAAGTTATGATATCTGTCATGTTAGCTCCCCGCAGTTATACGATGGAAGATACTGTGGAGATTAATTGTCATGGCGGCGTGCTTATGATGCAGAAGATTCTTTCTCTTGTCATGAAAGCCGGTGCCCGGATTGCTGAACCGGGAGAATTTACCAAGCGTGCTTTTCTAAATGGCAGGATTGATTTATCCAAGGCCGAGGCAGTTATGGATATCATTCATGCAAAGAATGAATTTGCTTTGCAGTCTTCTGTAAAACAATTAAAGGGTTCTGTTTCTGATAAAATCAAAGAACTTAGAGAAAAGATTCTTTATGAGATTGCATTCATAGAATCGGCGTTGGATGATCCGGAACATATCAGTCTGGAAGGTTATGATGAAAGGCTCATGCATGAGAGTGAGGATATTCTTGTAGAACTGTATAAATTATCAGATTCTGCAAGCGATGGTAAAATGTTAAAAGAAGGTATCCATACAGTAATCGTTGGAAAACCAAATGTTGGAAAATCATCTCTTTTGAATATTCTGGCAGGCAAAGAAAGAGCCATTGTCACGGATGTAGCCGGCACTACCAGGGATACTTTGGAAGAGACGATTGTACTTGGAAATATAACTTTAAATATGATAGATACTGCCGGTATCCGTAATACAGAAGATATTGTAGAAAAAATAGGAGTGGAAAAAGCCAGAAAGATTTCCAAAGAAGCAGATTTGATTCTTTATGTGATGGATGCTTCCCTACCTCTTGATGAGAGTGACATGGATATTATCAAAATGATTGTTGATAAGAAGGCAGTTATACTCTTAAATAAATCGGATTTGGAAGAATGGGTAAATGAGCAGTCTGTGGTAGATGCCATGAAAGATGTTACTTCCATGGATTTAAAACTTACCCAGGAAGATGATTGTTTAAATAGTGAAGGTACTAAAGATATTCTGCCATATCAAAAGATAGAAGGCCTTGCTAATACTGTTTATATTATGAAAACTTCTACCAAAGAAGCGTGCGGAATAGATATCTTGACATCTTTGATCAAGAGCATGTTTTTTCATGGGCAGATTACTTATAATGATGAAGTATATATTACAAACATTCGTCATAAAGAAGCTATATTTGATGCTGCTAAAAGTATGGCCGAAGTTAAGAAGAGTTTGAAGATGAATATGCCGGAAGATTTTTATTCTATAGATTTGATGAGTGCTTATGCTTCTCTTGGCTTGATCATAGGAGAAGAGGTTGAAGATGATCTGGTGAATGAGATATTTTCTAAGTTCTGTATGGGAAAATAGAGATTATTATTCTTTTGGTGTTTTATGTGAGGTTGATTTTATGTCATGTATGAAAGAGAAAGTGGATGTGTGTGTGATTGGTGCAGGGCATGCCGGCTGTGAGGCAGCGCTTGCTTGTGCACGTCTTGGATTGGAGACTGTGATTTTTACGGTAAGTATAGATAGTGTAGCTCTTATGCCATGTAATCCTAATATCGGAGGAACTTCCAAAGGGCATCTGGTTCGTGAAATTGATGCCCTTGGCGGAGAGATGGGTAAGAATATTGATAAAACATTTATTCAGTCTAAGATGTTAAATAAGTCAAAAGGACCTGCGGTACATTCTTTGCGTGCGCAGGCAGATAAGGCAGATTATTCCAGAGAAATGAGAAAAGTTCTGGAAAATCAGGAGTATCTGACTTTGAAACAGGCGGAAGTTTGTGAGATTCTTGCAGAAGATTATAAGGATGAGACGTTTGTTGGAAAAAGGATAACCGGTGTTAAGACATTTACAGGTACCATTTATGAGTGTCAGGCTGTGATTCTCTGTACTGGTACTTATTTGAAAGCCAGGTGTCTGTGTGGTGAAGCAATTACTTACACAGGGCCAAATGGGCTTCAGCCTGCAAATTATCTGACAGATTCTCTGAAAAGTCTTGGAATTGAGATGCGGCGTTTTAAAACAGGTACGCCTGCCAGGATGGATAAACGATCTCTTGATTTTAGGAAGATGGAAGAGCAGTTTGGCGACGAGAAGGTTGTTCCTTTTTCTTTTACCACAAATCCGGAAGATGTGCAGATTGATCAGGTATCCTGTTGGCTTACTTATACGAACGAAGAGACTCATGAAATTATCAGAAACAATCTGGACAGGTCTCCTATTTATGCGGGTATTATAGAAGGGACCGGACCCAGGTATTGTCCTTCTATTGAAGATAAAGTAGTAAAATTTGCTGATAAGGAAAGGCATCAGGTTTTCATAGAGCCGGAAGGGCTTCATACGAATGAAATGTATGTAGGGGGAATGTCTTCTTCACTTCCGGAGGATGTGCAGCTTTCCATGTATCGTACTGTGCCTGGTTTGGAACATTGCAAGATTGTAAGGAATGCTTATGCGATTGAATATGATTGTATTGATTCGAGACAATTATATCCCTCTTTAGAATTTAAAAATATCAGAGGATTATTTAGTGGCGGGCAGTTTAATGGCAGCAGTGGTTATGAAGAAGCAGCAGCTCAGGGTCTGATAGCCGGTATAAATGCATCTATGTCCATTCAGGGAAGAAATCCAATTATATTAGATCGATCTCAGGCATATATTGGCGTATTGATTGATGATCTTGTGACAAAAGAAAATAGAGAACCTTATAGGATGATGACATCCAGGGCAGAGTATCGTCTGTTGCTTCGTCAGGATAATGCTGATCTTAGATTACGTCAGATTGGTTATGAAGCAGGATTGGTTTCCGAAGAACTTTATAAAGATTGCCTTTCTAAAATGGAACAGATAGAGCAGGAGATAGACAGGCTTAAAAATACTATCATAGGCGCTTCCAGGGAAAATCAGGATTTTTTAGTTTCTCATGGAAGTTCTGCCTTAAAGACAGCAGCCAGTTTATCTGAACTTATGTGTCGCCCGGAACTGTCTTATGAAGTATTGTCTGCTATTGATCCTATGAGAAAATCTCTTCCTGATGATGTGATAGAGCAGGTTGAGATTGAGATTAAATATGAGGGATATATTGAAAGACAATTAAAGCAGGTAGAGCATTATAAAAAAATGGAGAAGAAAAAGATACCTGCAGATATTGATTATAATGATATCGGAAGCCTTCGTCTGGAAGCCAGACAGAAACTGATTGCCTATAAACCATTATCTGTAGGACAGGCCTCCAGGATTTCCGGTGTGTCACCGGCAGATATTTCTGTATTGTTGGTTTATTTGGAACATTATAAAAAGTTGGGCAGACTTGATCAGAAGATTTGATTCAGGAATTTGTACAAGTATTTAAATTTTTGATCACAGGATAAATAGATATTTTCATATTCTAATAGGAAAGATAAGGTATGGATATTTGAAAAATTATAATTTACAAAAATTTCAAGAAGATCTGCATGAAATAAATATTACTTTGACATCCCATCAGGTTGATCAGTTTATCACATATTATGAAATGCTAATAGCAAAAAATAAAGTTATGAATCTGACTGCTATTACGGAATTTGATGAAGTGCTCAAGAAACATTTTGTGGACAGTTTATCCTTAGCTAAGGCTTGTAATTTAAAGAAAGATATTTCTCTTATTGATATTGGAACCGGTGCAGGATTTCCAGGGATTCCGCTTAAGATTGCTTTCCCAGAGCTTCAGGTCACTTTGTTGGATTCTCTGAATAAGAGAGTAAATTTTTTGCAGGAAGTGATAGAACAGATAGGACTTAAAAATGTAGAGGCACTTCATGGAAGAGCAGAAGATTTCGCAAAACCAAATATGGTAAGAGAAAAATATGATTTATGTGTTTCCCGGGCAGTTTCAAATTTATCTACACTTTCGGAGTATTGTCTTCCTTATGTTAAAGTTGGAGGAAGTTTTATTTCTTATAAGTCTGAGAAAGTTTTTGAGGAGATGGAACAGGCTGAACATGCTATTAAAATTTTAGGTGGAAAAGTAGAAAAACAAATCGGCTTTACACTTCCATCCTCTGACATATACAGAAATCTTATTGTGATAAGAAAATGTAAAAGTACGCCAAAGCAATATCCGCGTAAAGCCGGAACAGCAGCTAAAAATCCATTATGATTTTATAAGAACATGTTAATTTGTTCTAATACAGCATCGGGGGCTTCCAGTTGAGGAAGATGTTTCGTTTCGGGAATATAAACATCCTCAATGGCAGCGTTATAATACTTATAGTTTTCAATTGTGGTTTTGATATCTTTTTCTTTCTCACCGCCGATCATCAGAATACTGTTATCAATTTCTTTCAGTTCATGAACGATGTTCATATTCATATATTTGCCGGCATAACTGGCAAAGGTATATTTTGCGTGGTAACCACCAAGGTGTGCAGATTCTAAATAATTGTAAATATATTTTTCTCTGATTTCTTCCGGATGATAAAAGTATTCATTCCGGAAGATAGTTTCAAAACTTGTTTTGTTAAAAAGAATATGATATGTAAAAGTTCCGACAACAGGTGTTTCTATAAATAATTTGAAAAGACCTGTCTGCCTGGAAGGTATTTGATTTTGCAGATACAGATTCTGTGGATTGATACAAATAATTTTTCTAAAGATTTCAGGATTGTTATGACAAGCCATTATAACAAAGGGAACAGATTCACCTGTTACGATAACAGAGGATTTTTTGCCTATCACATTTTTAATAAAATCACTGACCAATTGTTCATATAAATTGTTTGTGTAAGTCATAGAAGGTTTCCCTGACAAACCATATCCTAATAAGTCTATGGAGTAGATTTCATGTTCTTCTGTCAGATTATTGATCAGTCTGTGAAATTCATAATTGGAACTTCCTGTTGTCAGATCATGAATAAGAAGAAGAGGGCTGCCTTTTCCTTTTTTCTGATATCTGATTTTGCCAAAGCGCCAATCATAAAAATAATTTTCTGAATTATGCAGAAGGTTTTTTACTGTACAAAGAGAAGTATGTACTCTATTTATAATATGAATTGCTGCAATAGAAGATCCGGATAATAAAGATACTGTAGTAAGTTTTTTATTCATTTTGTCTTCACTGCTCCTTTATCAGGTTAAACTAAGTAATATGAATCTAGGGTTGATTCTATTATACTTTAATTCTTAATTTCTTACAAACAATAATAAAAATTCTTTTCTAAAAGGAAATTTTATTATATTATAAAATTGGGTATAGTTTAAATAGCAGGTATAGGAATTATGGATATTGAAAATTTTGGTGTGATAGAAGAATTATATCATGACATTAAAAAGGAACTGGATCGGCAATCATCATCGCTTCAAAAAAAGAAGTTTCAAATCGAGGAGATAGATACATATCTTGAAAACCTTCTCAGCAAAGATCAAAGTGATTTTCAGGTCTTTCTTCCAAGAAAGGTGGAAGATGTCTATCATGATGTGATAGAACAGAACAAGCAACAAAGAGAAAAGCTTGTGACAGAATGTGATGATATAGAAAAACTTTTACATACGGGAAAAGTCAGGTTAGAGCGTTTGGAAAAAGTTATAGCTGATCAATCCGTAGTGTTACACATGAAACAACTTTCTGTTCTTGATGTACAGGAAAAAGAAAGAGAGAGAATAGCCAGGGATCTGCATGACAGTTCTTTACAGAATCTCACACATTTGGTTCACAAAGTAGAATTAAGTTCTCTCTATATTGATCAGGATGTTGTAAAGGCAAAATTGGAACTTGCAACAGTAGAACAAGGTCTGCGTAAGGTAATAGATGATATCAGAAATAGAATATATGATCTGCGGCCAATGACATTTGATGACTTGGGATTGAAAGAAACTCTATTAAAATTAATTGCTGTTTTGAATCAAGATGGTAATTTTACTATTGTAACGGACATTGATGATATTGATTTAAATGCCTTGGATTCAGAAACTGAACTGGAGCTGATAAACATTTATCGGATTATCCAGGAATGTGTGCAAAATTCTATCAATCATTCTAAGGGAAATAGGATAAATGTATCTCTTAAAGATGAAAAGAATTTTTATAGAATTTTAATTCAGGATAACGGAGTGGGGTTTGATTTGAAAGAGGCCCTGAAGAAGAACAGGCATTTTGGATTGTCAGTTGTAGAAGAAAGAGTATTTCTTCTAAATGGTAAAATACAAATTGATACAGAAAATGGATCTTCCATTTTAATAGAAATTCCAAAAAAAGTGGAGGTGGAGCAGTGAAAAAAATAATGGTAATGATTGCGGATGATCATAGTCTTATAAGAGAGGGACTTAAACAATTATTAGAATTTGATGGAAGTATTGAGGTAGTTGCAGAAGCATCCAATGGTATTGAGTGTTTGGAAAAATTAAAAAGTTTTCAACCTGATGTTTTATTATTGGATATTAATATGCCTGATAAAAATGGAATAGAAGTTCTTAGGGAAATGAAAGCTGAAAATTCTCCAGTAAAAGTTTTAATATTGACTGTGCATAATGAATTAGAATACTTAATGAATGCTGTTGATATTGGTGTTGATGGTTATATATTAAAAGATTCAGAACTGGCAGAATTGAAGAGAGCTATCAGTGCAGTGATTGATGGGGAAAATTATATTCAGCCTAGCCTGATTCCTGCATTGAATAACCAATTGGTAAACAGAGACATTGAAAAAGATAAAATAAACTTATTAACAAACAGAGAATTGGAAGTCTTAGCTCAAGTAGCTAATGGGATGTTTAACAAAGAAATAGCAACAAATTTAAATATTAGTGAGAGAACTGTTAAAAATCATATTTCCAATATCTTTAAAAAAATTGATGTTTCTGATAGAACGCAAGCAGCAGTCTTTGCAATTAAAAATAATATTATAAAACTATATTAAAACATGTTTCACGTGAAACATTTAGTGATAAATTGAAATAGGAACACAAGATAATGTTTCACGTGAAACAAATCAACCAAGATATTGTGATATTTTCCGTGAAACATTCTATAAATAGGGTCATTTCTTTGTTGTGAAACATGCAAAATACAAGAAAAATACAAGAAGAAGTTCTAAATTGCTCAACAGCAAAGGCTGTTTCGCAAAGAACTTCTAATCTTGTATAAGAGAATGGCCAAATAGCAGGCCATTCTCTGCAACTTATATTATTTAGAAAGATTGTATAAGAAAATTATTAAGAATGGATATTGTTATATATATGAAAACTTCTTAAATTCTTTTAATGAGATAACTGAATTGATTTATTTAGGATAAAAACAATACTAAGAATGAAAAAGAAAGGATGGAGATTTTTATGAAAATTGGGATTTTAGGTGCGGGAGGAATTGCTGGTGTTTTAGCGGAGACGATGAATAAGATGCCGGAAGTGGAATGTTATGGTGTGGCTTCCAGAAGTCTTGCTAAGGCACAGGCATTTGTGAAGGAACATGGTTTTCAGAAAGCGTTTGGCTCTTATGAAGAAATGATGGAAGATTCGGAAGTGGAGTTGGTTTATATAGCAACGCCTCATTCCCATCATTATCAACATATGAAAATGTGTCTGGAAGCAGGGAAGCATGTGCTTTGTGAAAAAGCATTTACTGTAAATGCCAGGCAGGCCGAAGAAATATTTACTTTGGCCAAAGAAAAAAATCTTCTTGTGACAGAGGCAATCTGGACAAGATATATGCCGTCAAGAAAGATGATTAATGAGCTTTTGGAAGAGAAGATGATTGGTGATGTCCGGAAACTGACTGCAAATCTGGATTATTATATTTGTGAAAAAGACAGGATTATGAAACCGGAACTTGCTGGCGGAGCTTTGCTTGATGTTGGAGTATATCCGCTTAATTTTGCATGTATGAGTTTCGGAGATCAGATTTCAGGTATTAAGTCTGCTGTACAGATGACTGATACAGGAGTCGATGGAGAAAATGTGATGACATTATTCTATGAGGACGGAAGAGTAGCTGTTTTGACTTCTGGCATTTATGGACTTTCTGACCGTCAGGGAATCTTTTATGGGTCAAAGGGATATATGGTGGTGGATAATGTCAATAATCCAATCGGTATTAAGGTTTATAATAAAGACAGAGAGCTGATAAAGGATATTCCGGTACCGGAGCAGATCAGTGGATATGAATATGAAATATTAGAGACCATAGATTGTATTAAAAATGGAAAGCTGGAATGTTCATCAATGCCGCATGAAGATACCATTAAAATAATGAAGTTGATGGATGGATTGAGAAAAGAATGGGGTTTGCAGTATCCTGATGAGATAGAAAGTCTGTAGCTAGTACATTCTTTATAGAAATATCATTTTATTCCCTTAAATTTTGTGTAGATTCTCAGGAAGTTTAGTGATATAATCGTAAGCGGACACTAGAAAATGAGAAAAGCTTTCGGAGAGAAACGTTTTGTCAAAAATACAAAACGAAAGGTAAGAAACTATGGGAAGAACAATTGCAATTGCAAACCAAAAGGGCGGTGTCGGCAAGACTACCACAGCCATTAATTTATCTGCTTCATTGGCAGCGAAAGGAAAGAAAGTATTGGTAATTGATGCTGATCCGCAGGGTAATACGACCAGCGGTTTTGGCGTAGAAAAGAATGATTTGGATAACACAATTTATGAGCTGATTCTGAGTGAATGTTCCATCAATGAATGTATTTTACATGATGTGGTACCTGGTGTTTCCATAATACCATCAAATGTAAATCTGGCAGCAGCAGAGATAGAGTTAATTGGTGTCGATAAGAAAGAATACATATTAAAAAATGAGATTGACTGGGTTAAGGACAAATATGATTTTATTATGATTGATTGTCCTCCTTCCCTGAATCTTCTTACAATTAATTCCATGACTATGGCAGACACAGTGCTGGTTCCTATCCAATGTGAATATTATGCGCTGGAAGGACTCAGTCAGTTGATACATACTGTTAATCTTGTGAAAGAGAGATTAAATCCGGAACTGGACATGGAGGGTGTTGTCTTTACTATGTATGATTCCAGAACAAATCTTTCCATGCAAGTGGTAGAAAATGTTAAAAATCATTTGAAACAGAATGTGTATAATACTGTTATACCCAGAAATATCAGATTAGCGGAAGCACCCAGTTATGGAATGCCAATCAATATGTATGATCCGAGATCAGCAGGTGCGGAAGCATATATGTTACTGGCGGAAGAAGTGATCAATAGAAAGGGCGTATAGATATGGCGGCAAAAGGGGCAAGGGGTTTAGGAAAAGGATTGGACTTATTGATTCCGGCAGCAGCTCAGAAGGCGGATTCTGTAAAGAGTGAGGAAAAGGTTGAGAGCAGCAGTGCGCAGGAGACTTTAGTTAAAATCACAAAAGTAGAGCCCAACAGAGAGCAGCCGAGAAAAAATTTCGATGAGGATGCTCTACAGGAATTGGCGGATTCTATCAAGCAGTTTGGCCTTTTACAGCCGATTTTGGTTCAGGACAGAAAGACCCATTATGAGATTATCGCCGGTGAACGCCGCTGGCGTGCTGCAAAGCTTGCAGGCCTTAAAGAAGTGCCGGTCATTATCCGTGATTATACGGAACAGGAGATTGTAGAAATTTCCCTGATTGAAAATATTCAAAGGGAAGATTTAAACCCGATTGAAGAGGCGCAGGCTTATAAGAAACTTCTGACGGAGTTTAATTTAAAACAGGATGAAGTGGCAGAACGCGTGTCTAAGAGCAGAACGGCAGTTACCAATTCCATGCGTCTTTTGAAATTGTGTGATGAAGTACAGCAGATGATCATAGACGATATGATTTCCACAGGTCATGCCAGGGCGTTGATTTCGATTGAAGATCCGGAACAGCAGTATACGATTGCACAGAGAGTATTTGATGAAAAGCTCAGTGTCCGTGATGTAGAGAAATTGGTAAAAGATTTAAATAAACCGCAGAAGCCCAAAAAGGAAGTTGTAGAAGACAAGAGCCTGGATATTATTTATCAGGATGTGGAGGAAAAATTAAAGCAGTCTTTGGGTACGAAAGTATCTATCGCTTCCAAAGGTAATGGTGCCGGGAAACTTGAAATAGAGTTTTATACGCATGATGATCTGGATAAGATAATTGAACTGTTGACTCGTAAATAAGCGGCAGAAAGGCAAAAGATAAATGAATTTTAATTTACTAAACGAGATGGGACTTGGCAACTTTGATCTGACCTATTTATTTATAGGTATGATTGTATTGATTATAATCCTGTTTATCATTATGATTGCACAGTCTGTAAAATTGAGTAAATTGTCTAAGAAATATAAGAAGTTCATGGGAGGCAAAAATGCAAAGAGTCTGGAAAAAGATATCATGGGACTCTATGAGGATAATAAGTTCTTAAAGACCTCTATGGATAAGAATAAAAAAGATATCCAGACATTATATAGAAAATTCGGGGGTGCATTTCAGAAAGTCGGCATTGTGAAATACGATGCTTTCAACCAAATGGGCGGGCAGCTTAGTTTTTCTCTTGCTTTATTAAATGAGAATGACAATGGGTTTATCTTGAATTCTGTCCATAGCACAGAAGGCTGTTATTCTTACACGAAAGAAATTAAAGGCGGTCTGTGTGATATATCATTAGGCGATGAAGAAAAGCAAGCCCTGGATATTGCCATGGATTTATAAAAACAAACGAAAATATGGGGAAAAGATGAAACTCTGCAAAGTTGATGAACTGACAGGGAAAGAGACTCTGGCTAAAGATGTTTTCACTATTGAATATAAGATACTCCTATCCGAAGGAACAGTTCTTAAGCATGAGTATATTCAAAAACTTAAGGAGCTGAATGTCCGTCAGGTATATATTAAAGAGGAAGGTCCTGATACCAAGACGGTAATGATTCTGAAGGAAGATGTGGAGGAGCTATTTAAATCTAAAGTGAAGAGTATTCTTGAGAAACATACCTACAGTCATAATACTAAATTGGTGGAGTTGTGTGAAACAGCAGATTATATTATTACGAATATTCTCGAAGAAGAAGAAGTGGTAGAAAAAATTTATGATATCAAAGAGAGAAGCTCAGATATCTATGAGCATTCAATCAATATGTGCAGCCTGGCAACAATTGTGGCACTCAAGATGGGGCTTTCTCAGGAAACAGTGCATGACATAGGAGTCAGCTGTCTTCTCCATGATCTGGGGCTTAGATATCTGGCAATCGATTATGATGATCAGGAATTATCAGAGCTTTCAGAGAGAGAATATGCAGAATTTAAAAAGCATCCCGTCTATGCATATTCAGCCCTTCGCGATGAGACCTGGATATCCAATGAAAGTAAAAATATGATTCTATACCATCACGAACGGCTGGATGGATCCGGTTATCCGTTGAAGGCCACGGATATTACAAAAGAATGCCGTATTATTCAGATTTGTGATGCATTTGATGAGATGATCTGCGGCATTGGATGTAAACGGAAGAAAGTATATGAAGCAGTAGAATATTTAAAGAGAAATAAAGATATTAAGTTTGACGGCAGAATTGTCGATATCTTTCTGAAGTTTACGGCGGTATATCCCGCCGGCACTATCGTAAAGACAAATGAGGGGGAAACCGGTGTTGTACTTTATCAGAATAAACAGTTCCCTGACAGACCGGTAATCCGTATTACAAAAGACAGAAACGGGATTGCGGTCGATAAGGTAAAAGATTTATCTGAGATTAATCATGTGTACGTTGAGGAAGTTATTGAATAATTTATATTATGCCGTGTAAGGTTTTGCATGGCAGATAGAAAGGATATGGACTTACTATGATAGACATCAAATTTTTAAGAGAAAATCCTGAAGCGGTTAAGGAGAATATCAGGAAAAAATTTCAGGATCAGAAACTCGGTCTGGTGGATGAAGTCATTGCGTTGGATGCCGAGGTCAGGGCAGCCCAGCAGGAAGCAGACGATATTCGTGCGAAAAGAAATAAAATCTCCAAAGAAATTGGCGCTTTGATGGGGCAGGGTAAGAAGGAAGAAGCAGAAGCAAAGAAAGCAGAAGTAGCAGCCAATGCAAAAAGACTTGCCGAGCTGGAAGAAAAAGAAAATGAACTGCGTGAAAAGATCAAAAAAGATATGATGACAATTCCCAATATCATTGATCCTTCTGTGCCTCTCGGAAAAGATGATACGGAGAACGTTGAAATACAAAAATATGGGGAACCTGTAGTACCGGACTTTGAAATTCCTTATCATACGGAAATCATGGAGCGGTTTCATGGAATTGATATGGATGCTGCCGGACGTGTGGCAGGCAATGGTTTTTATTACCTGATGGGTGATATTGCCAGATTACATTCTGCAGTAATCGCGTATGCGAGAGATTTTATGATTGGCCGGGGATTTACTTATTGTGTGCCGCCTTTCATGATCAGAAGCGCTGTGGTAGATGGTGTTATGAGTTTTGCAGAAATGGATGCCATGATGTATAAGATTGAGGGTGAGGATTTATACTTAATAGGAACATCAGAACATTCTATGATTGGTAAATTTATTGACCAGATTATTCCGGAGGAGGAGCTTCCTCATACACTTACCAGCTACTCCCCTTGTTTCCGTAAGGAGAAAGGAGCGCATGGTATTGAGGAGAGAGGTGTATACCGGATTCATCAGTTTGAGAAGCAGGAGATGATCGTGGTATGTAAGCCGGAAGAATCTCCTATGTGGTTTGAAAAATTATGGCAGAATACTGTAGATTTATTCCGTTCTATGGATATTCCTGTCAGAACGATTGAGTGTTGTTCCGGTGATCTGGCTGATCTGAAAGTGAAGTCTTATGATGTAGAAGCCTGGTCTCCAAGACAGCAGAAGTACTTTGAAGTGGGAAGCTGCTCTAATTTAGGAGATGCTCAGGCGAGAAGATTGCGTATCCGTATCAATAGCAAGGATGGCAAATATTTTGCACATACTTTAAATAATACGGTGGTTGCTCCACCCAGAATGTTGATTGCATTTTTGGAAAATAATCTGCAGGCTGATGGTTCTGTCCGGATTCCTGAAGTGCTTCGTCCCTATATGGGCGGCATGACAGAAATCAGATAGGATTTCAGGCTGTCCGGAGGAGGTGAGATCTTTGCATAAATATATGCGGGCTATTGGTTTTAGTGAATTGACTGACAGACGTAAAGAGCAGAAGCTGATTACGGATATCGTAGTGAATGCGACGCACCGTGCTTATACATCTAACGGAGAAGAGACCATACTTGCAGAATTTTGTGAGGATTTTGCACAGAATATTGGAATTGCCGTCTGCGGTGAGTTTGATGCAGAGGATAAATTCACTTACGATTATTTTTATCCATATCTGCGGGGAACAGGGATTAGTTCTTATGAAGACGTGTCTGTTGAACGTCATGCAGATAAGGAGTCCTATGCAGGAATCTGTGATGATATAAAGGTCGGCGTCAGTCTGATATTTTACCTGCAGAATATTGTTCCTTATGTAAAGGCACAGCATATGGATATGTTACCGGTAAAAGGAACAACTTTAACGTTGTCAGGATTGTCAATTAGTGGTAATATAATATTACCGATTGATAAAGATGAGGGTGAAAAACAAAGAATACAGAAGGCGTCATTAAGTCGTAATAAATTGATTGCTGCAGCCCGTAAGGGAGACGAAGAGGCAATTGAGAGTCTGACTTTAGAGGATATGGATTTATATACTTCCATCTCCAGAAAGATACTGACAGAAGACGTCTTCACATTGGTAGATACTTATTTCATGCCTTATGGTGTAGAGTGTGACCAATATTCTGTGCTGGGAGAGATTTTAGATATTTCCCTGCAGGTCAACAGAATCACCAAAGAAGAGATTTATGTGATGCGGATTAACTGCAATGATTTAGAATTTGATATCTGTATCAATAAGAAAGATTTATATGGAGAGCCACAGATTGGCCGTAGATTTAAAGGGGTCATCTGGATGCAGGGATATATCAATTATCCATTGTGATTAGGTTTTCTCTTATAAATAAATTTATATGTCGCTATAGCTCAGCAGGACAGAGCGACCGCCTCCTAAGAGAACCTACAACGGAAACTTTTTGGAGGACATGAGGTAGTAAGTCACACACAATTTTATACACGTTTCCGTAGCTCAGATGGATAGAGCGACCGCCTCCTAAGCGGTAGGTCGGGTGTTCGAGTCACCTCGGGAACGCTGGGAACACAGCCGAAAGCCTTGATTTTAGCGGGTTTTCGGCTTTCTTCATTTCAGCATCAAAACTCAGATTTGCTAATATGCTAATACATTTGAAAATCGAACCTACATGCTAATACGAGTTAATTGGTCGGATGTTCAAATAATCCGCTCTGTTTTTCTGCTAATACAACTCCCATTTTGAAGCTTCCCAAACACAAGATTTTTTCTTTTTTGCTAATACGGTATTTTTAACCGTTCTTTTGTCTGCTAATAGATTTACTCTTTATTAGCATTTTGGATAGACCTGGCAAATTCTATTAGCAGTTCAGGATTGGATTTCATAAGCTGCTGCAGTACCTGTTCTGCAGAACCTGCCTTATCTTTATCATTTTTTTGCGAATCTCAGCAGGGAAAAGTCGGCTCTGCGGTCAGAGACGCAAAAAAAAGCACCTCTTTGGAAAGGTGCCATGCCAGCCCGGATTGCTTCTGGATACAGTTTTAAGCATATTTAGTGTAACATATCCCTATTTACGGGGAAAGAGCAGAACCGTGCCAATTTCGTGCCAATAGGAATTTTTGACTAACTTCATTAACGCTATATAGTAAACTATTATGGCAAGTGAATTGTAATTAAAGGTAGTTTATGGTAGAATAATCCTATTGAGTTGTGAAAAATTATAAGGGGAAGGAGGGGAACAGATGTCTTTAAAAGATAGGATATCAGAATCACAAAAGGAAATTGCGGGTTCTCGAACAAAAATAGGCTTACTGTACAAATTAGTTATGCCATACAGCTAATTATGGACTTTTACTCAACAGATTTTCTGGTGATGATGGATTATATTGAAGATGTTTCCATAATTTGTAACCCAGATGCCCCATCAGAAATACATTTATATCAAGTCAAAACGAAGTCTTCTGACAAACAGTATTCTCTTAATGCCATAATAAAGGATGAATGGTATCAGAAGCTATATAATAATGCCGAAAAATACAAAGGATTTGTTGGAAGTGCGTCTGTAGTATGTAATACAGATGTAGTGAATAAACAGGAAATTGTTTTTCCGAATACAAAAACATCTTTAGATGAAAAAAGTATACAAAACAATATAAATAAAATCCGGAAAGCAATAGCTAAAGGACAAAATATAAAAGAAGAGGATGTGGATTTATCCAAATTTTATTTTATTCGTTCTTCTCTTTCTACTAAGGGGCATAAAGAAGAAGTAGAACATGAATTTGAAAACTTTTTGCTGGATAAAGATCCTAACCTGCAAGTTGCCACAGTAAAATCTATATATAAGTTATTATATAATGAGTTAGATGATAAGTTTAAAAATGAAATTGATGAAAAATGTACAGATATTGAAGAAATTTTCAAGCAAAAAGGTGTTAAAAGTCAAGATATAAAGAGTGTTATATCCTGCGGATTAGCAATACAGATTCCCACTCTTGATAAGCTGTATACAGATTTTAATATTTTGTCTGTTTCAGAACGTAGAAAATGTGCGTCTCAATATTCACAAATTAAAATGGATATGTATTCGGATACTGCTGCATTTGTAAAAACCAAGCAAGCATTATCAAAACTGATTGAAAAGGTAAATGAATCTGGAGTCGATGATATGCCCAATATTTTGTCTGATGTATATGATCAGGCAAAATCTGAGGATATAGTTTCCATGGCATATGCAGATGAATATTATCTTAAAGTGCTTATAATGATTTTGATACATAGATATTGTTATGGGGTGAAATAAGATGAATTTAATTATTACGTCAATAACAATAGTCGATTTAACGAATAAAGAGGCAAAAAGAATACATTTTTCAGAAGGCAAAAATTTGCTTACAAGTGACAGGAATCATTTGGGCAAATCTGTTATCATGAAATCAATTTACTATACCTTAGGGGCAGAAGTTTTCTTCCCTAAACCAATTAAAGCTGTTAATCTTTTATTGTACATTGATTTTATAGTAGATAATAGTAAATTTAGAGTTTGCCGTTTGAATAGAAGCTTTGTTTTATATAAGAATGGAGAATTTGTAAAAAAGTATATATCTGTTGAAGAACTAAGAGATACTCTGGAAGATATTTTTAAACTTCAAATCAATTTGGTTGGTAAAGATGCACTGGGGACAATAACAAAATGTCCTCCGGCATTTTATTATATGCCGTATTATGTCGATCAAGAGAATGGATGGTCCGTAAATTCTTTTTCTTTTGATAGAATGGGCCAATTTGATTTACCACAACGAAAAAATAGTTATTTCTTCCATCTGGGTGTGTTTGATAACGATTATGTCCGAAAAAGCAAACTGCAAAAGGCTAACGAGAGAAAGATGACCCAATTATCAAATGATAATCAAAAATATTTAACAGTAATAGAAATGCTTCAAAATGGATTGGATGATACTCAAATGTCCTTTGATGTTACTTCGTTGGAGCGTGCGATAAATACTCGTCAAGACGAAATAAAAAAGATACTTGAAGATATTGCAAAATCAAGAAGTGCCTTAGTGGAAGCAGAAGATGAGTACATACAGCTAATTCATGATAAGGAGGTTCTTGCAAAATATATTAAGAAAAAAGTTCCAATAGGTAATGAGAATGAAGAAGAGATTGTAGAATGTCCACGATGCGGAATGTTTTTTGAGCGTTCTATGAAACAAAAACTTGAAAAAATGTATTTATTAGAATCGTTGCATGATGACTATACAAATATTACCGATGATATTAACAAATTAGAAAAAAGAATTGCAAAGCTGAAAAATAAATTTTCTGAAAAACAAGATTTATTACAATTTTATGAGAAATCACTTGCAGATAATCAGGAGATTTATAATGCTTATTTGAAATCCAAAGCAACACAGCAGCTATTACTGGAATATCAAACCAAAGTGGGTGCCAATATTGCGGAAATAGAGCGATTAGGGAAAGAAACTTCAAATATTAGGAAACAACTGGCAAGCTATAATGAAGAAAGAGCCCAAACAAATAATATATATCAAACTAATCTGTCAAAACTTTTGATGGACCTTGATGTTCCAAAAGACCAAGTGGAAGAAGAAATAGAACCAGGAACCGCAATCATTGCAAGCGGTGCTTATGGTCCAAGGTGTAAAGTTGCACAAATGTTATCTTTTGTACAAACACAAAAGAAAAAATGTCCAGATATGATTTCTTTCCCCTTAGTAATTGATTCACCTAATGTTCTAGAACAGGACAAAGAGCATCTGGACTCAGTTATCCGCACGTTATTGACATGGGATAAAACAGAAAATCAAATTATTATTGCGTCAATAGAAGGAAAAGAAACAGCTAATAGCATTCCAGGTGTGAATATTATACTTCTGGAAAATCCACAGAATCATCTATTTAGCAAAGTAGAATATACCTCTTATGAACAAGAAATATCAGAAATATTTACCGTTTTTTAAAGACTTTTTACAAAATACAGTTTGCTTAGAACAAAAGCAGGATACCTTGTATGTTAGTTATCCTGCTTTTATTTTCAGAAAATATAATTTTTATATAATTATGCCAGTTGCAGGCCAGCCAGTTCTTCCACTTCTTCTATAGACAAACCAGAACCAATCGCAATTTCTTCAAAGGATAATTTCCCAAGCGACAAATATCGTTTGGCTGTTTCAACTTTTGTATCATGCTCTTTGCTTTTTACATAAGAGCGCATCACTTCTTCCTGATCATATAACTCCATCATCATATTGACAACCTCCTTTTCTTTACTTTCAAGATATTCCTTCAGCACATTCCTGTCTTTGCAGATGCGGATTGCTTCTTGTATAGCCTTTCTGGTCCTTCCATGGATTGACACCTGTTCCTGGCATACTTTGGAAAATGTCACATACTGATGGATAATATCGCCTTCTTTTCCATCATAGATAATTTTAGCTCTCGCATCTATGCAAATATCTTCTCCACCAAAAAACTCTTCTGAAAAAGATATTTCCTCTGGCCGTTCCTTTCTGTTTCCCGTATATATGATATATAATTCAGGCTTTGGCATTTTCAATTTTGTACTGTTATAAATATCCTGCTCTGTTACTCTAAAATATTCCCGATATGTCTGTACAAGATACATAAGAATACGGAACAAAATATTTACTGTCCATGTGGCTTGAGCCTCAATCAGTATCAAAAGCCGGTTACCTACTGAAAATCCCAGATCATTATAGATATCATCAACAAGAACATTATTGATGGTGATATCTTTTATGTCATCTTCGGTAGTTTGTTTATCATCTGGGTGAAGTGCCTGATATAACTGTATCAAATACTTTTTATCTTTAAAAAGATTTGTAAAAACGCTGTCTTTAATAGTACGTTTCATTACAGGAACGGATTCCTGTTGTGTATTTTCTGAAATTTCTGCATTATGTTCCATCAATGATATCACCTGCCTTACACATATATCTCTCCATATTCATAATACCACAAAATCCCGTATGGTTCAATGGATTTCCTTTATCTGTATTCTTTCCGGTCATATAGATTTTCACATCATAGATCCCTGTCTTTCCGGTCATACCGTAAATGTCCCTGTATTACTCCCGCATGGTTCAGAATTTGGATGAAAGCTTTGTTTTGGTTCTCCAACGCCTTTTGGTATCCGGATTCTGTCAGAAACAGCCTCATCCGTTCACCTTTATCTCCTACGGGAGACTCTCCCGAAAGCACATCAAACACAATCATATGCGTCACTTCCGGGTCAAAGCGTTCCAGTGCCATAATGTCATGCCCTTCCAGTTTCCGGGCGCCGGATTCCTGCCTTGCCACAGCAATCATCTCCCCAACAGTCCTTGCTTTCCAGGGCAGGCGATAGTTTCTCTGAATATCACAGATCAGCTCCTTGCAGTCATCCTCCGAAAGCTCTTGGAGTTTCTTTAACAGGTTTTCTGCAGTGGCCCTTTTATCGTGGTCATGGGTATACCGACAGAGCATAGCAATCTCCTGTATCGCATCATACCTGCGGCAGCCTTCCAGCTGGAACACCATCCTTTTTTCATCCTCGGTCAATGTTATCATATATTTCCTCCAATCCGGCGTGATTGCCTGTAAATATCATATAGCTGTCTATTTTTATTCCCCAGTATCCTTATCATTTGGAAAGAACTTCTCCAGAACGTCAATGCTGTCCTTGGATGTATATCCCCACAGAATAGAACTGAGTGCGTCAATCGCCTCCCGCCTCCTGCGGTAATAGGTGCGGAAACTGATATCCCGGATATGGGGGCGCAGTTTCTCTATAATTTCTTCCACATTTCTCAGCTGCTGCGGGGAGAGGAAGGAAAAATACAGCAGCCAGTAATAGCTCTCCCCATTTTTATGCTTGGTACGGAGCAGGTCGATGGATGTATCCAGAAGTTTCAGCATCCGGTGGCTCCGCTCGATACATTTGGCATGGTGCTCAATGCTGCGGTCTGACAGGTCTATTCCGGCCACATAGACGGATTCCAGAAAATCCTCAATGGAACTCCCATATTCGATCTCAAACCGGCTCCGTACCTGCTGGACGGACAACTCCAGACTCCACACCACATCCCTGTATTTTTTCAGCAGCTTCCAGGTATCATGGTACAGCGGGTTATCGGCAATGTTCATTTCTTCCTGATTCTTTTTCATGCCCTGGCACCTCCTTCTCTGCTTTTTTCGGTTGGGGAAAGCGTCAGCTCAAAGGTATAGACTGGCTTATCCTCCCCACAGGATACAGTCATTCCAAACCGTACAGCACCTTTCAGTATGTGGGATATATACTCTTCCCTGCAGACGTCTGATAAAGGATATAACTTATATATGGATTTCGGGCACTGGAAACAGGAAATCCCTTGTGCATCAAGGACTTGCGCCATCTTGTTGATGACAACCTCAATGTTTGATTTTGAAACGCTGGATAATTCCTCTGAAACGCATACCTCATGTGCCGTGGCGGCAGAGTCTGCCTGTGAATCCGTTTCATTCGGTAGAGTAACATTGATTTTCAGAACCATAGCAACCTCCTCTTTATCAACAAGAACATCCGATATCTGGAACATGGTGGAAAGATAGCTGTGCAGATAGATCACGCTGCCTGTCCTCCCGGGAAATGACATCAGTGAGATATGATCCATATCAGCGAGTTTTTTCAGTATACGTCCTGTTGTGGCCTTGGAGATGCCCCAGCGGGCAGCCATTTCACTGTAGGTTACCAATGGAGAACCGGTGTCGTTGCGGAGATAGACAACCGGGCCGATTTCCGAACCCTGCACCTGGCTGTCATTGTAGACAGCGAACATCCACAGATCCAGCAGGATATCCATTTCAGAGCAGCGCCCGGCGCTGACCAGTTCCGTTGCAACCACAACCGGCATAAAGAAAAATCCTGTATCTTTCTGACAGGGGCAGTTGTAGTCGAGTACGGTATTATGCTTTTTCCAGTCACGGATCTTGTATTTGATTACCTTTCCACGGTCGAGGAAAAGATAGGAGATAAGGTGGCGTTTCTGCAGCTCGTCCAGGATGGAGACTGCCTGGCACTGGAAACGGGTACGGAACCATGCGGACAGTTCTTTCACGGTGCAGATCCATTCACCAGGATATACCGTATAGCCGATACCATCTATGCGGAGGTAAGAAGTACGGAAGTTTGCATAGTTGCAGAGTACCGTATAATAAAAAAGACCGGAACCCCCGCTTGTGCGAATGCTCCGGTCTGCCATTAAGTTCTGAATAAATTACCGGTAAATCCGGCAGCGTGGATAGTCCACAAGTTGTTTCATTTCTAACTGGTATGATTGCATAATTTTTCTCCTTCAAAAAGGCAAAATAAGCAGGTAGGTTCGAAAATGCAAAGTGAACGTAAGAGTTTCACTTGTACATTTATTGAAAAACTGCTAATATTTTGCTAATACGATTACGAAAATCATACCGCTTCGAGGTGGACGTAGGTGTTTTCAGGTGGAAATAAAAGGTTCAAAAGTATTGATTTTATTGGACTTGGAGATACCACAAGGATTAGGCTGAACCTGCGTGGAAATAGCCCTTTTAACTCCTAAGCGGTAGGCCGGAGGTTCGAATCCTCTTAGCGACGCGAAAACGCCGAAAACGTAAGATTGTGTTTTCGGCGTTTTTTAAAGAGAAATATTTTCTTAATCAAAAAGCGCATTGTGTGAAGAGCCTGAAAAAAATAAAATGATATAATTTAATCATTGAATCCTTGTTCAAAATATTCCGGACCGGCTGCAGGATGGTTTGGTTAAGAGAGAACTTTCGGCGGGCGAATACATCGTTTGCAGAGTTGAAGCAGAAAATTTTGAGGATTTGGTAACAGTTGCTTTAGATCAGGCCAGTAAATATTTTTTTGGTATATGGCTGCCCCACCACAATTTAATCACGGAGCCTTTTTCGGCAGAAAAGTATTACCGTGATTTTGAGGGTATGGCTTGTATGGAAATTTGGGTTAAGCCCCTGCTGCTGAAAAACAAAAACTAAGGAGGAATTTAGAATGGATTAGAATGTGCTATATTCAAATGAAAAATCTCCATCACTGGAACAAGTCACAGAATACATTAACAATCCGTTATGGACAGATTTTAATAACCGTATTCAGTCTGCCTATTGGATTGATCCCTGCATGGAATACAGCCGTTGTTCCATGCAGGCAGGCTGGAATATTAAGTATAAAAAAGGCGGAAAGTCTCTTTGTACGCTCTATCCGATGCAAGGCTATTTTATCGCTCTCGTGGTGATAGGAAGTCATGAACTTACGGAGGCAGAGCTTCTTATGCCGCAATGTTGTGACTATGTGCAGACAGTATTCAAAAATACAAAAACCGGTAATGGACAGAAATGGTTGATGCTGGATGTACGGGATAGAGAAATTATGAATGATGTATTTAACCTCATTAATCTCAGAAAGCGAATACCGTCATAGCTGGAAATATGAAACGCTGGAAGATTTAGAATAGCTGATATGTGTCTACATGAATAGGAGGTAATAGAATGGTACTTTTGGTTGTTGATACCCAAAATTTGATTATGAATAATGAGTTATATAAATTTCAGGTCCTTGTATATCGGGTCAGAACATTGATAGAGAAGGCACGTAATAATCATATAGAAGTTATTTATGTCAGGCATGATGATGGTGTCGGTCAGGAATTAACGAAGGGCACACAGGGTTATGAAATATACGGAGATTTTCGGCCAATGCCAGATGAGCGTGTTTTTGATAAAGATGTAAACAGTGCCTTTAAAGGCACGGGATTATTAGATTATTTACGTAAAAAGGGAGAAGATACAATTATTATTGTTGGGCTGCAGACAGATTACTGCATAGATGCAACTGTGAAAGGTGGCTTTGAGCATGGATTTAAAATGATTGTTCCGGCAAACACAAATAGTACGATTAATAATGCATATATGTCAGCCGAAAATTCTTATAAATATTACAATGAGTTCATGTGGAATGGAAGATATGCAAAATGTATCTCATTTGAAAAGACACTTGAATTGATGGAATAAGTGGAAAGAGCGATGTAGAAATCTGCATCGCTCTTCTTAGTTTGCACCTTACAGTGAACGCATCTAATGTCATGCTTTTGCTAATAACACGCTATTTGTTTTTGGGATACAGCCAAAATACCCAGATCAGATACGGGAAGATCATGAGAGCTACCAAAGCTGCCCAGCCAACGCTTTGTCTGCTGATGACCATCATGATAAAGACAAGGAATAACAGGATATAAGGCCCATTGATTAGTTTATAAAGGACTTTTCTTTTTTTCGGAATGTCTTCCATATCTTCTTCTTCGGGATGGGTCATGGTACAGTGTATTGTTGCTCCCAGACGGCTAAAGGCACGTTGGGCTGTGTATTCCACGCCGTCCAATTCAAAAGTTGGATACATGCCGCCTTTGATGATTGTTAATTTCTGATTATTTTCATCGGCATACTGGGATAGTGCCTCTGAGAACTCAGCAGCATTCATGACCATGGTATCCGGCATAAAGGAAAAACTTCGTTTGCGCTGGGCGGCAGAATATCTTTTATAATCTTCAATAATTGACATAAATTTACCTCCATTCTGTTCCATTTGCTCCATTTTCTCAAATGTTCTATCCAGATTCAGTGATTCTGTATCAGTTTCGAGCAAGTCTTTACAAACATCAATACATGCTTTCAGTTTTTGCTGTCTTGCCTGTAATTCTTTGAGATGTTGTTCTAATATTGTATGAAGCGGCACTTCCGTTGACAGAATCTTATGAATATCTTCCAGCGAAACATCCAGTCTTCGTAAAAGCTTAATCTTTTTGAGTGTGATAAGATCTTCCTGAGAATATTCCCGATAATTATTTTCTGAATTTCTCATTGGGTGGAGCAGCCCTTTCTTTTCATAGAAACGAATGTTTTGTCTGGTAATTCCTGTCAGGCGTTCCAGTTCATTGATGTTCAAGGGAAATCTTCCTCCTTTCGGTTCTTGTTAGATTCAGTATAAAGTATATAGTAGGTATAAGGTCAAGAAATTATGAAGTTTTATTTATAAAAGAACTTAAAAGCTACTTCGTTGCAAAGTACTGGGTATATATGCTATGATAGTGAAAATACAAATTTTTATGAAATCTTTCATTAGTACTATAGGAAACCAGATATGAATTATATTGTTTTGGATTTAGAATGGAACCAAAGCAGCAGTGGTGAGGAGGAAGTGGTAAAGGTACTTCCCTTTGAGATCATTGAAATAGGTGCCATTAAATTAAATAGTAATAAAAAAATGATTGATGAGTTTTCAGAACTTATCAAACCACAGGTATATCATGAGATGCACCATATTACCAGAAAGCTGATTCACCTGCAGATGGAACAGCTTGAACAAGGGCATGTATTTACAGAAGTGATCGAAGAATTCTGGAATTGGTGCGGAGAGGATTATATTTTCTGTACCTGGGGATCACTGGATCTGGTTGAATTACAGAGAAATCTCAGATATTATGGATTAAATCCGATGGCGGAGGGGCCGTTCCGGTTTTTGGATGTCCAGAAGTTATTCAGTATTGCTTATGAAGATAAAAAGTCCAGAAGAACATTGGAACATGCCATAGATTTTCTTCACATTGAGAAAGACATTCCTTTTCACAGGGCATTCAGTGACGCATATTATACGGCCAAGATTCTGGCTGAAATTCCCTGCGACGTAATGAAGAACTATTCTTTCGATGTATTTCATCTTCCAAAAGATAAAGATGCAGAGATTCAGGTTATCTTCGATGACTATGCAAAATACATCTCCCGGGGATTTGCAGATAAGATTGCGGCAGTGGCAGATCGAAAAGTGATGAGCACCAGATGCTATCTGTGCCACAAGAACCTTCGCAAGAAAATCCGCTGGTTTACACCTAACGGAAAGCATTATTACAGTGTATCCTATTGTGATAAGCATGGTTATATGAAGGCAAAAGTGCGGCTGCGTAAGTCGGAGGATGATCGGGTTTATGTGGTTAAGACGGAAAAATTTATTTCGGAAGAGGAAGTGGCTTTCCTGCGAATGAAGCAGGAGAAATCTAAAACCCAGCAGAAAGAAAAAAAGGCCATACAGAAAGAATATAAAAAACAAGAGGGTATCCGTCAGTCAAAATGACATTGGCATGACGGATACCTCTTTCATTCGTGTCAGGATATAAAGCAGAGAAAAGACAAAATACTAAAAATCAAAATCATCAAAATCTGAATGTACATAAGATCTGCGGCGCTGTTTGCGTTTGACACGATTGTTCCTGCGCTTTGCTGTTTTCCTGTTCGCTATTAATGCGCGGAGGACAAACAGGAAAATGAGACTGGCAGCCAGCACTAAAATGGTGATCAATACCTTTTTCACATTGATAAAGATGGTATCTTTCTCCTGGGCAGGCTCTTTATCTGATTCAGGTTCTACTCTTTCTACACTCACATCACTGGTGGTGATATTGGTGTCAAATTCGTAAGTAGCGCCAGATTCTGTCACCAGATTAAGATAGGCGCTTCCCACATACATGTCATGATAGGAATAACGAATCTGCGCCACCCGGTTTTCATCGGAAATACTATAATCTATTTCCGAGTCCAGATCTGAGAAAGAAACCACATTGGGAACAATGACGTAACTATCGGTATCTATGGATAGAATAGGTTTGGAACTGCCGAAGATGTCGTCTCCTATCTGTAGAAATCCGGTAGCCTCGATATTGTAACGATCCTCATTTTCAGAAATATTCATTACCTGGAAATTGTGAAAACCATAATTAAAAAGTTCTTCCGTGTCGGTAAACTGTGCCGGGGATTCTTCTTTAAAAACGATACAGACCAAGCGCATGCCGTTTTGTTCTGCACAGGTCACGAGAGTTTGGCGGGCATTATCTGTATATCCTGTTTTACCGCCCAAGATGCCATTATAAGGGATTTCTCCATTGATCAGTTTGTGCTTATTATTTAGATAAAAGTCATCAGGCTGTGTATTGGTTGGCTCAAAGTGGTATCTCGGCGTATTTCCAATCTTACACAGCATTTCATTCTGGAAAAAGAGACTGGATATCAGTGCCAGGTCGTAGGTACTGGTATAGTGTTCAGTGTCATGAAGGCCGTTTGCATTGACAAAATGTGTATCTTTGCAGCCAATTTCCTCTGCCCGCTCATTCATCAAGGTGACAAAATCATCAATGGAACCGGAGATGTATTCGGCTACAGCATTGGATACTTCATTGGCAGAACCCACCAGGATTCCATAGAGACATTCTTCCAGAGTGATAGCCTCTCCCGTATCCATACCCATATTGGATCCATCAGCGGGTACGGTAAAGACCGCATCATGACTGAATTCTACCATATCATCGAGATTGCCCCGTTCCATGGCCAGCAGACAGGTCATGATTTTAGTAGTGCTGGCAGGATAAAGACGTTCGTGGATATTTTTAGAATATAAGATCACCCCTGTATTGGCATCCATCAGGATTGCAGACTGAGCACCAATCTGTGGACCTACGGGCCAGTTCTCTATATCGTTTGATTGGATAGGCAGAGATTTGCGGGCCTCCGCCTCTGCTTCCAGTTCTTCTAAAGTGGCATATGCAGTAAGTGTATCTGCATGAAAACCGCATATAAAGAGTGCGATTGTAAGCAGCAGAAACACGCATCTGCCGGCTTTTTGCTTTTTAAATCTATATAATGAAAACATAATGTGAAACCTCTCTTTGATGCTAACAAGTATATGTCAAAATGAAATGTTTATGAATTAATATATACCGATGAAAGTTGTAAAATTTGTGCCACAAATATTACTATACACTATTTTTTATAAAAACTGTAGAGTGTTCACAAAAAAAACAAAATGGTGTAGAATAATGGATAGAAGTGGTATGGTTGTCCTTCCTTCGGATGGAATATAAGAAAATATTAAAGACAGGATTTCCTATATGAGGCTTAGAAATATAACAGGATCAAGAGAAGTAATTGCGAATTGTGACTTTGTAGTACATGAACCGCAGCAGCATAAGGGTCATTGGCATGAAGTGTTTGGTAATGATAATCCGATTCGGATAGAAGTAGGTATGGGCAAGGGCAGATTCATTATGGATCTGGCCAGAGCGAATCCGGATATCAATTATATAGGAATCGAGAAGTATTCCAGCGTATTGTTGCGGGGAATACAGAAGATGGAAGCTGATCCCCTGATGAATCTTTATTTTATCCGTATGGAAGCGGAGGAGATCACAGAAGTATTTGGGCCAAAAGAGGTGGACAGGATTTATTTGAATTTTTCTGATCCGTGGCCAAAAGACCGGCATGCAAAGAGAAGATTGCCTTCCCGTGAATTTTTACAGCGCTATGATGAGATACTAATACAGAGTGGTGTGATTGAATTTAAGACGGACAACCTGGAGCTTTTCAGGTTTGCATTGGGAGAACTTGAACCGGCAGGATGGCATCTGGATCAGATGACAGAGGACTTGCATCATGATGCGCAGATGATGCAGGGAAATGTGATGACGGAATATGAGGAGAAATTTTCCTCAATGGGAAATCCTATTTGTAAATATATTATCTCACGGTAGTTTGAAAATGAATGATAGAAAAGGAGAAAGAGTATGGAGTACAAGTTTACAGCAGCGAATTTTGAAAGTGAAGTATTGGATTCAGAAGTTCCGGTTCTGGTGGATTTCTATGCAGACTGGTGCGGGCCCTGTAAGATGATGGCGCCGATTGTGGAGGAACTGGCAAAGAAATATGACGGCCGGATGAAGATTGGCAAGTGCAATATAGATGAGGAAGACGGACTTGCCAGATTGTATCGCGTGATGTCTATACCCACCATGAAGTTTTTTGTGAAGGGTAAAGAGGAGGGCACGATTGTAGGCGCTGTTGCGCAGGAAGAGTTGGAAGCGCAGATTGCAAAAATTTTATAAGGTTTTATGATGATGAAAATCCCGGACTGCGTTTTATTATAGTAACATTTACTATAAGTAAAATGGACAGTCCGGGATATTTTTCAATTTCATTTTATACAATGAATCTATTTGCGGAAACTTTCTGAATTATTTTCATTATTTTTATGCGGTTTTATTTGCCAGTCTGTCATCTCTGGAATATAAAAATTTCAAAATAATGGGTGTCATGAAAGAAGACACCAGTATCAACAGAATCACTGCCGTAAAATAATCTGCGGTCAAAAGTCCCGCTGCCATTCCCTTTTGTGCAACGATCAGGGCAACTTCGCCGCGTGTCATCATGCCCACACCGATTTTCAAAGAATCAGAAAAATTATACCGGCAGAGCCTGCTCATCAGGCCGCAGCCAAGAACCTTGGCTAAGAGCGCTACGATCACAAAGCAGATGCAGAAGGCAATCATGGTGCTGTTCATGGCACTGAAAGTCGTTTTCAGACCGATACCGGCAAAGAAAATCGGGCCGAAAATCATATAGGAACTCACATCTACCTTTTGTTCTATGTAAGAGTTATCACTTAAGTTACACAGCACAATACCAGCCACATAAGCACCGGTTATATCAGCAATCCCAAAGACTTTCTCTGCCAGATAAGATAAGAGAAAGCAGAAAGCCAATGAAGCAATGGGAATACGTCTGGTATGAGGATAACGGTTATCCAGAACAAGGAAAATTTTAAATACAATAAATCCGCCAACGATAGCCATGATAAAGAAGGCTATTGTCTTTAAGATGACCATACCCGGGTTGGAGTCAGGACTCTTAAAGCCAATCACAAAGGTAAGTACAATGATACCGATCACATCATCAATGATAGCAGCGCTGACAATGGCGGTACCGACTTTGCTCTTTAGTTTACCGAGCTCCTGCAGGGCAGCTACAGTGATACTTACGCTGGTGGCTGTCATAATAGTTCCCATGAAGACAGCTTTGTAGAAATTTTCACTTCCCCAGGGAGAGGTTCCATAAAATCCCATATATAAGGCAGCTCCCATAACAAGTGGAACAAAAACACCGGAACAGGCGATCAGGAATGCAATGGGGCCGGTCTTGACCAGTTCCTTTAAGTCTGTCTCAAGGCCTACTTCAAACATTAAGATGATTACACCGATTTCAGCCATCTGTGTTATAAAATCTGTCTGGGTAACCCAGCCGAGAACGCAGGGACCAACAATAAGCCCGGCCAGAATCTGACCAACTACCTGTGGCGCTTTGCATTTTCTGGCCAGGATACCGAATACTTTGGCAAAGAACAGGATAATCGCAAGATCAAGAAATACATTATATGTTTCCATACTGTCTCCTCCCTGTAAGAATGATTCTTATATATTTCTATCCTTAAATAGTTATAGCCTCAAAATAATATAATGTCAACGCAAAGAATGGAAATTATCATCTGTTTATGTTATTTTTAAGATATAATATTATGAATCTGTGAAGATTAGGTGGGGATGAAACATGAAAGCAAAACAGAATCCAGTAATATATTCAGACTTTCCGGATCCGGATATCATCAGAGTGGGTGATACATATTACCTGGCAAGCACAACGATGCATTTCATGCCGGGCTGTGATATTCTTCGTTCTTATGATCTCATGAACTGGGAATTTGTGTGTCATATTTATAAGACACTGGAAGATACTCCCGGACATCGGTTAGAAGGCGGGAATCAGATATATGGACAGGGGATGTGGGCGCCTTCCTTAAGATATCACGAGGGTATATTTTACGTATGCTTTACAGCCAATGACACACACAAGACCTATCTTTTCATGGCCAGTAACCCTGCCGGCCCATGGAAAATGGCAAATATAGAGGGATTTTATCATGACAATTCCCTGTTTTTTGATGATGATGAAAAGGTTTATATTGTGCATGGCAATACAGAATTATACCTGACACAGCTGCGTCCGGATTTAAAGGGGCCTCTTGAAGGGGGACTGCACAGGATGATTGTTAAAGATCAGGGGAAACTTCACCTTGGTTATGAGGGTTCTCACTTATATAAGAAGGACGGCAGGTATTACTTGTTCACCTGCCATATTCCTGCATACGGGACGGAAAGAAAAACCCAGGACTGCTTCCTTGCGGATTCCCTGGAAGGAGAATTCAGGGGAAGATGCATCATAGATGATGACATGTGCTATCACAATCTGGGGGTGGCGCAGGGCGGTATGGTCGATACGCCCTGGGGAGACTGGTATTTATTTATGTTTCATGACAGAGGGGCGCTTGGCAGATTGCCGATGATCATGCCGGTTCATTTTGACGCAGACGGGTATCCTGTTATTGGAGAAAGCGGAAAGGTCCCGGAAAGTGTCTCTATTGAGAGTACCAGGCCGGATTATGAGTATAGTCCTTTAAATGGCGATGACGATTTTATATATCAGCCGGATAAAAAGGGCCGGGTGTATTTAAAACCTTTCTGGCAGTTTAACCATAATCCGATTGACGCTCTCTGGTCTGTGACAGAGAGGCCGGGCGCTTTACGGATTTATACAGGAGAGTTATGCGATAGCCCTGTTCTTGCTCATAATGTGCTGACGCAGAGATGTTCTGGACCGGAAAGTGCCGCCTGGGTGACCATAGACGGAAGTGAGATGAAGGACGGGGATTATGCAGGCATCAGTGCCTGGATTGGCTGTTATGGGGCGATTGCCTTGACGAAAGAAAAGGGAAAGCATTATCTGGTGATGTATGGGAAACCGGCACAGGATGAAACACTGCATGCAGATAAAGATTTTTTGGAACCGCCCGTAGAGTATGAAAGAATTGCAATCGATAGTTCCTGCGTGACCCTGAAAGTACATGTGGATTTTGAGAACAAAAAAGACGAAGCAGATTTTGCCTATGAGGAGCATGGGAACTGGAAAGCGCTTGGTATTTGTCAGAAATTATATTTTAAGCTGGATCACTTTACAGGATGCAGGTTTGGACTTTTTATGTACGCTGCAAAGCAGTCCGGCGGCCATGCAGATTTTATGAAATTCAGATATCAGATTGGGAGAGATCATGATTAAATTTTGGAAAAAGATAGAGAATATCATGAATGATTTCAATATCAAGAAGAAATTGATCATTATCTATGTTTTCTGCGTGATCCTACCGTTGGTGCTGACAGACAGTATCATATTATTTATTTTATATGACGGTGAAAAGAAGGAACAGATTTATGAATTTGAAAATATAACAAGTGCTGTTAAATACGGTCTGGAATATACTTTTGAAGAAGCTGTTAATGAGATGAACGATATCTATGTGGATGGACAAATCAATGATTTTCTGAATGAAGATTATGCCAATGGATATGCGTTTTATGCGGCCAGTGTGGAATTATCCAAAAAGTCTTCTTTAAATCTGTTGGGCGGGTATGATATCTCCAATGTTGTCATATATGCTGACAATGATACCATCATCAACGGAGGACATTTTTATCGTTTGTCAGAGGCAGAGAATACAGAGTGGTATCAGGCATACATAGAATCCGGGAAAAATCTGACTTTTGTTTTATATTACATTGGGAATTCAGATATGTCTGCACTTTCCATGCGGAGAATTTCCCTGGCCAGACATTTGGACTATTTTAAAAAGGAAGGCTGCGAAAAGATTCTCAGACTGGATCTGGATTACAATAAAGTGGCCAGAAAACTGATGTTAGCGAACTATGGATATGGTATTTATATCTGTCAGGGAGACCGCATTATATTTTCTAATGAGGGACATTCCGGCAGTCATGAGGATTTTCATAAACTCACCGGGACAGAACCGGTAGCATATAAAAGTTCCTTTACCATGTATGGACAGGATATTGACATATTGATCATGGAACCGGAAAATTCTGTGATCAGGCAATTAGAAAAGCATATGCCGCTGATTATTTTTCTGGTGGTGGCTAATTTATTTTTGCCGGTTATTATGGTTTCTGCTGTGAATCGATCCTTCACCCAGAGATTGTGGGAACTGGGAACCGCTTTTGACCAGGTGCAGGGAGGCAGCCTGCAGGGGATAGAGAATGTCAGGGGCAAAGATGAGATCGGAATTCTGATGCAGAATTATAACCGTATGGTTAAGAGAATGAACAATCTCATTCAGCGTGTATATAAGGACAGATTAGAAAGACAAGAGATAGATCTTGCCAGACAGAATGCAGAACTGTTGGCACTACACAGCCAGATTAATCCTCACTTTCTCTTTAACGTACTGGAGAGCATCCGTATGCGTTCGGTCATTCAGGGGGAGGATGTGACTGCCCGAATGATAGAAAAGCTGGCTGTATTAGAGCGTCAGAATATTAACTGGGCTTCCGATAACGTAAGACTTGCGGAAGAAATGAGCTTTGTGGAGGCATATCTGGAACTGCAGAAATACCGGTTCGGAAACAGATTACATTATGAAATTGACCTGCCGCAGACGTGTGCGGATTATTATATTCCAAAATTGACATTGACGACCTTTGCAGAGAATGCTTGTGTTCATGGTATGGAGAAAAAGACCTCTGCCTGTTGGATTTATGTGCGGGTTTATTTGAAGGAATCTTTGCTGTATATAGAAATTGAAGATACGGGAGGCGGTATGGAAGAAGAAGTGGTGGCGAAGATGAACGAGAGCATGCGCTGCTGTACCATAGAGGATATTAAGGAAAATACACATATTGGAATCCTCAATGCCTGCCTCCGTTTAAAGATGATTTCCAAGGGTAATGTGGAATTCTTTTTAGAGAGTGAAAAGGGCGTCGGCACTTTTATGACCATCAAGGTGGAAGCAGGTTATTTGCAGACAAAAGAACAGGAAGGACAGTATCATGTTGATGAAAGTGATGTTAGTGGATGATGAGCCTTTTATATTACAGGGACTATCTGTGATCATTGACTGGGAACAGGAAGGATATGAGATTGTCAGGAAAGCATCTGACGGCCAGGAGGCACTTGATTATCTGAAAGAAAATGATGTGGATCTGATCATAACGGATATTCGTATGCCGCAGATCAATGGGCTTGAACTGTTGGAGAAAATAAGGAATGAGAAACTTTCTGAGGCTTATGTCATTATCCTAAGCGGGTACAATGATTTTCAATACGCACAGGCAGCAATCCGTTATTCCTGCATGGAGTATATTCTGAAACCAGTTCAGAAAGAACAGCTTCTTGATAACATCAGACGAGTGACCAGGAAACGGGAGAATATGATCCAGGAGGAAATGGACAGCCAGCGGATGCAGCGAGGGTACCTGTTACAAAATATGATGGCATTGTTACAAGGCAAGGGAAAAGATGAGAATATATCCTATGTGAAAGAAAATTTCCGTTGCAGCAAGGGAGTCAGATATATACATATTTGTCTCAATGATTTATCGACACTGGAAGAAATGTCCGATGAGGAAGTGTCAGAACGGAAGGACAAAGTGTATGAACAGGTGTCCCGCTATCTGAAAGAAGATACAGATCATCTGTTCAAGGATTTCTTTGTCTATGAAGAAGATTATGAGATAGGCCTTGTATATTGTGATTATATGGCAAAAGAGAGGAATCTTGCGGAAGAAGAATTTATGAGAACACTGCATAAGGCGGCACAGAGCGGCAGTGAAAGTCTGCCGGTGATTTTACTTGCAGGTAAATGGGTAGAAGATATCACAAAGATTTCCCGTTCCTACAGTTCTGCCTGTGTGCTCCGTTCCTTTAAGGGGTTTCAGGATACGAAAAGCGTCTATTATTATGAAAAGGAAGTACAGGTAAATCCCTCTAAGACGGTTCTGTGTAAGCAGCCTTTGGATAATCTGGTCCAGGCTGTCAATCAGAATGACGCACTTCTAATCAATAAGAGTGTGGATGAACTTTTTATGGAGATGGACAGACTGGACAGAACCAGTGAGACGGTGACTATGAATCTTAATTGGCTGATTTTCAGGCTTCTTAATCTGGCGGCGGAGCAGGATGAATCTGTCAATCAGGACGAAGTGCTTTCCTACATCAGCGGAAGCGTATCCAAAGAGGAAATCATCCGCGGCAGCAGGGCTCATATGAGAAAATTTGCCTGTAAATATGCGGAATATCTGGTGCAGCTTAGAAAAAATGTTTCCAGGGGAATCCTCACGGAGATTGAAAATGAGATTAAGGAACATTATGCAGAGAATCTGACTTTGCGGGAACTGGGCCAGAAGTATTATATCAACAGTTCTTATCTGGGCCAGATCTTTCGTAAAAGATATGGCCAGTCTTTCAAGAACTATCTGAATAATTTCAGGATTAAAGAAGCGGCATCCCAGTTGATCCGGACAGATAAAAAGATTGGTCAGATTGCTGAGGATGTGGGATATCGTGATCTGGATTATTTTATCAGCCGTTTTATTGAACAGGAGGGGTGTACGCCATCCAGATATCGAAAGAGTGCAAGGGAAGAAGCGTAGAATAGCATAGGCCGGGTAAATTCTAACATGCTAGAATTTATCCGGTTTCTTTATAGACTTTATCGGGTTGAAGGTTTTTATGGATGTAATAAGATAGTATTATCACATAAAATCAAGAGGGAGGATAAGAAATGAAGTGTAAAAAATTAACAGCGCTTTTATTGACAGCAGCAATGGCAGCATCAGTACTTACCGGCTGCGGCGGCGAAGAGGCAGCCAGCAGCACAGGGACCTCAGAACCTGCAGAAACGTCGGGGGGGGGGCAAAATGAGACGGCGGCTTCCGGTGAAGACGGCAATAAAGAAATTATCGATTTCACGATGTTTATAGCTATGCCTGGTCCGGAGATCAATGACGGTAATGAGATTCAGGAGATCATTGCACAAAAGACCGGCGTAAGAGTTAAAGAGACTTGGCTCACTGGTCAGACAGCGGCTGAGGCAGTAGGAACGATTATTGCAGGAGGAGAGTATCCTGATTTTATAGACGGCGGCGATGGCCAGATGGCGTTGTATGATGCCGGTGCACTGGTTGCCTGGGATGATTATCTTGAGAAACATCCTAAATTAAAAGAAATGTACTCTGATGAGGAGTGGGACAGATTCCGTCAGGCAGACGGTAAGATTTACTGGGCAAATATTTTCCAGAATACTTATGGTGAGTCTAAGGCAACGACTCACAATGACGAAGCTTTCTGGATTCAGAATAAAGTGCTTGCCTGGGATAACTATCCGAAGATTGAGACCTTAGACCAGTATTTCGATCTGCTGGAACGTTATGCGGCAGCAAATCCGACCATGGAAGATGGCACAGAGGTGATTCCTTATACGATTCTCTGTGAGGACTGGAGATACTTCTGTATTGAAAATGCTGGACAGTTCTTAGATGGCTATCCGAATGACGGTTCTGTTATTGTTAACACAGATACCATGAAGATTGAGGATTATAATACCAGCGAGACAACTGTGAGATACTTCAAGAAACTGAATGAAGAGTATCAGAAGGGCATAATCGACCATGAGTTTGCAACACAGACTTATGATGAGTATATTGCTAAACTTTCTACAGGCCGTGTACTTGGTATGTGTGATCAGTGGTGGGATTTCGCCTATACAGTAAATGATGTATTTAAGCAGCAGGGTCTTGACCTGCAGGGCTGCAACTATGTTCCTCTTGGCCTTACCATTGATGAGGGCATGGACAATATGTGGCATACTTATGGTGATACGCAGAATGTAGCAAATGGCGTAGCTGTTACCACAAGCTGTAAAGATGTGGATGCGGCTTTCCAGTTCTTAGAGGATTGTCTGGATCAGGAGATTCATGATCTCAGATTCTGGGGTATTGAAGGTGTGGATTACCTGGTTGATGATGATGGTCTCTTCTACAGAACGGAAGATATGAGAATGCAGTGTGCTAATACAGAATATAAGGCTTCACACTTATGTACTTATTCTTATCTGCCGCAGTATCTTGGAACCAGCAGGGACGGAAAGAACGCAATGCAGGTTCCAGAGCAGACATCCGAGTTCTTCAGCGGTCTGGCACAGCCTCTGGTAGATTGTTTTGAGGCATATGGAGTAACCACTTATGTGGAAATGATAGGTTCCGTAGATAAAGAGACAGGTCCCTGGTTCCCGATGTATTCTTACTCCAACAACATGACCACAGAGACTCCCGGCGGTGTGGCATGGACCAAGATGGGTGAAATAAAACATGAATGGCTGCCGAAGGTGGTTATGTCAGCTTCCTTTGATACCACATGGAACGAGTACATGGAAGCGTATGAAGGTTGTTCCCCGCAGGATTTCCTTGCAGAGATGCAGACGGAATTAGACCGGAGAGTAGCGGCAGCTCAGTAAGATCACAGATGCAGTAACCTGAGATTGATAAATGAAGGGGCAGCTATATTGCTGTAGAAGCTATGTAGCTGTCTCTTTTACTCTGAAAATATCTATGAGCGTAGAGGAGAAGAATATGAGTTGGGGGAAAAAAAGAGTAAAACAGAAAATTACGTGGAAAGAGGTTAAAAGGCAGAAAGTCCTGCTGATCTGGTCGGCATTTTTTGTAGTATACGGTTTTATTTTCTATTATCTTCCGCTAGGCGGATGGATTATGGCGTTTCAGAATTATAAGCCCAGAGATGGAATGCTCCATTCCAAATTTATTGGGCTTGACAAATTTAAGTTTTTGTTTGGTGACGCTACCTTTATCAGGGTTATCAGAAATACATTGGCGATGGGTACGATCAACCTGGTCACTTCCTTTATCATGGCAATTTTGTTTGCCATTTTGTTAAATGAAGTTAGATGTGTGCTGGGAAAGAAACTGGTACAGACAATTTCTTATCTGCCCCACTTCCTGTCATGGATTATTGTTACCGGTATTTTGCATGATGCTCTGTCGTCTACGGGAATTATAAATGAAATATTGCTGAAACTGGGCATTGTAGAGTCGCAGATTAATTTCTTTGCACATGAAAGTTATTTCTGGCCTATCGTTGCTTTCTCAAACCTCTGGAAAGAGACCGGGTGGAATGCGATTATCTATCTGGCGGCAATCACATCCATTGATCCAAGTCTCTATGAGGCGGCATCCATTGACGGTGCGGGAAGATGGGCCAAGATTAAATATATTACACTTCCGGGCATTAAACCTACCATTATCATACTGCTTCTGATGAATGTGGGTAATGTCTTAAATGCAGGATTTGAAGTACAGTATCTGTTAGGTAACGGACTGGTACAGAAAGTATCGCAGACGATTGACATATACGTGTTGAACTGGGGTATCAGCCAGAACGATTATTCACTGGGTACGGCAGCAGGTATCTTTAAGAGTGCGGTCAGTATTTTCCTGATTGTGCTTGCGAACCGTCTTGCAAAACGATCCGGCGAACAAAGTTTATTCTAGGGGAGGGAGTGTAAAGATGAAAAGAAAGAAAAGTATTGCTGATTGGATTTTTGTGACATGTAACACCATCTTTATGATATCCTTTGTTATCATTACATTATACCCGGTGTTAAATACCCTGGCGATTTCTCTGAATGACGGTATCGATGCTGTGCGCGGCGGCATCCATTTGATTCCCAGAAAATTTACCTGGCAGAATTATTATACGGTATTACATAAGCAGAATATGGTAACTGGCGCCTATATCACTGTGCTGAGGACCATAATCGGAACCTTACTGGCTTTGGTGAGCAATGCATTACTGGCGTTTATCGTGAGCAGAAAAAGATTTCTATTTAAATCACAGTTATCTTTGTTCTGGGTTATCACAATGTATGTGAACGGCGGTCTGATTCCTGTATTCCTCTTATATAAGAATCTGCATCTGACAGGAACCTTCTGGGTATATGTAGTGCCTGGTGCAGTCAGCGCCTTTAATATGCTGGTGCTGAGGACTTATATGATGGGCCTGCCGGATTCGCTGGAAGAATCGGCACAGCTTGACGGGGCAGGTTATATGACAATCTTTGCGAAGATCATTTCTCCCCTTTGCAAGCCGGTCTATGCGACGGTGGCTCTGTTTGTGGCCGTAGGCCAGTGGAACTCCTGGTTTGATGCCATGCTTTACAATCGTATGTCTGACAAGTATACTACATTACAGTATGAGTTGATGAAACTGTTGTCCTCAGTCATGCAGCAAAGCGGCAGTGCCGACAGTATGAGAAACTCGGCAAATTCTATTACTCCTGCGTCAATCAGGGCGGCGGCAACCATAGCGACTATGCTTCCGATTGTGTGTCTGTATCCGTTCCTGCAGAGGTATTTCGTGACAGGACTGACGATCGGCGGTGTCAAAGAATAGTGTGAGAAATGCGAAAAGTACTTCTAGGGACGTCTCGTCATAAGACGAGACGCCAAGAAGTACTTAGTTTCGTATAGGAGAATGCCTGAAAATGGGCATTCTCTGTATTTTAAAAAATAATAGGAAAGGCAGTGTTACAAAGATGCGGTATCGTAATGTTTTTAAAGAGATCGGGATTCCGGAGAAGGAGATTTCAGCGAGACTTAAGGAGATTGTGCATACCCTTTTCTATGATGAGGAGGAAAAGGTGTATCATCCTGTGGGAGATGATATGGCCTATATTGAGGATACGGGGAATATTGATGCGCGTACAGAGGGCATGTCTTATGGTATGATGATGTGTGTGCAATTGGATATGAAAGAGGAATTTGACCGTCTCTGGAAATGGGCGAAGACATATATGTGGATGCAGGACGGGGAGAATGAGGGATATTTTGCCTGGTCCTGCGCCCCTGACGGGTCTAAGAATGCTGACGGACCGGCGCCTGACGGGGAAGAATATTTTGCCCTGGCATTGTTCTTTGCTTCTCACAGATGGGGAGACGGCGAGGGCATTTATTGCTATGAAAAGGAAGCAAGAGAGATTCTGTCTGCCTGTCTTCATAAAGGAGAAGCGGGACGGGCGGGAGAGCCTATGTGGAACAGGGATAATTATCAGATTCTGTTTGTGCCGGGATCTCCTTTTACAGATCCGTCCTATCATCTGCCCCATTTTTATGAGCTGTTTGCGAAATGGGCCAATGAGGAAGACCGGGAATTTTGGGCCAGGGCAGCTAAGGCCAGCAGGGAATATCTGGCTGCAGCCTGCCACCCGGATACAGGAATGTCGGCAGAGTATGCCAATTTTGACGGTTCGCCGGTGTATACGGAATTTGCGTGGGGACAGCATGGGTACTTCTACTCAGATGCTTACCGTACCGCGGCCAATATCGGATTGGATTATAGCTGGAATGAAATAGATGAAGGACAATGTGGGGCAGCTTCTAAACTGCAGCATTTCCTGGGCGTGACCAGGAGGGAAAATCCTTATATGACGTACCGGATTGACGGCGAAGTGATCGATCAGCCGGCCCTTCATCCTGTGGGAATGCTGGCCGCAACAGCCCAGGGAACCCTGGCGCTTTCGGAGAGACTGGATAATGCAGAATTATCAGAGACGGCGCAGCTGGCAATAGAATGGGTGCGGCGTTTTTATAAAGAGCCGATGCGTAAAGGGGAACGCAGATACTATGATAACTGTCTGTATCTGTTTGCATTTCTGGCCTTGTCAGGAAATTATCGCATCTGGTAAATATGAGATATTTTCTTTTCATAATTTTATATAGATTAAAAGAGGAAATTTGTTGCTATTTTTCGATATTTCTGGCAAAATGGGATAGGAAAGTGTTTCCGCAGAAATTATAAGAGAGAAGGGATATATTATGGAAAGAAAAGTCGGAACCGTATCGAGAGGTATTCGCTGTCCTATCATCAGAGAGGGCGACGATCTGGCTAAAATTGTTGTAGACAGCGTTTTAGAGGCAGCTGAAGCAGAAGGCTTTGCAATTCGGGACAAAGATGTGGTAGCAGTGACGGAGTCTGTTGTGGCAAGAGCACAGGGTAACTATGCATCGGTGGAAGCGATTGCAGAGGATGTGCGTGCCAAACTTGGCGGCGAGACAATCGGTGTCATTTTCCCGATTTTGTCCAGAAACCGTTTTGCAATCTGCCTGAGAGGAATCGCTAAAGGGGCTAAGAAAGTAGTACTGATGCTCAGCTATCCCAGTGATGAGGTTGGTAATGAACTGGTTTCCCTGGATAAACTGGATGAGGCTGGCATCAATCCATACAGTGATGTTTTGACTCTGGAGAAATATAGGGAGTTATTTGGCGAGAATATTCATCCTTTTACGGGCGTTGATTATGTGTCTTACTATGGAGAACTGATTAAAGAATCCGGTGCGGATGTGGAGATTATCTTTGCCAATGACTGCCGCAGTATTCTTGCTTATACGAAGAAGGTCTTGAACTGTGATATTCATACCAGGGCACGCACGAAGAGACTTTTAAAAGCAGCCGGCGCGGAAGTCGTGATGGGAATGGACGATATTCTCACACAGCCTGTAAATGGCAGCGGCTGTAATGAAAAGTACGGTCTGTTAGGTTCCAATAAATCAACGGAAGATACCATCAAACTCTTCCCCCGTGAATGTACGGATCTTGTGATGGATATTCAGAAAGAGATTCTGGACAGAACAGGGAAACATGTGGAAGTCATGGTATATGGTGATGGCGCCTTTAAGGATCCGGTAGGAAAGATCTGGGAGCTTGCAGACCCTTGTGTATCTCCGGCCAGCACACCCGGACTTGAGGGAACGCCCAATGAAGTGAAGTTGAAATATCTGGCAGATAATGACTTTAAGGATCTGTCCGGTGAGGCGTTGAAAGAAGCTATCTCCAATCGTATCAAAGAGAAGAAAGATAATCTGGTAGGTGATATGGCTTCTCAGGGTACGACACCCAGAAGACTGACAGATCTGATCGGCTCTTTATGTGACTTGACCAGCGGTTCGGGAGATAAGGGTACACCGGTGATTCTGATTCAGGGTTATTTTGATAATTATGTAAGTTAAAGGAAGAAACTATGACGAAAGCGGTAAATCCAATCATACCGGGATTTTATCCGGATCCGTCAATCTGTGGAGTGGGCGATGACTTTTATCTCGTCAACTCCACATTTTCCTATTTTCCGGGTATTCCCATCATGCACAGCAAAGATCTGGTTCATTGGGAACAGATTGGCCATGTGATGGACAGGCAGTCTCAGCTTCCCTTAGAAGGAGGCCGGCACTCCCAGGGGCTTTTTGCGCCCACAATACGATATCATGAAGGTGTCTTTTATGTGATCTGTACTAATGAGACAAACGGCGGCAATTTCATTGTGACAGCCAAGGATCCTGCGGGACCATGGTCGGAGCCCTTTTATCTGGAAGGGGCGGATGGGATCGATCCCACCATTTTTTTTGATGAAGACGGAAAGGTCTATTATATAGGAACACATCCGATCATAGAGAACAGGCAGTATGACGGAGAGTGCCACATCTGGATTCAGGAACTGGATCTGGAGACTATGAAGCTCACAGGGAAGCCGAAAGATGTATGGAGCGGTTCCATGCGCTTTGTCCATTGGCCGGAAGGGCCTCATTTGTACAAAAGGGACGGTTATTATTATATGCTGCTGGCTGAAGGTGGCACGGACAGGAATCATTCTGTGACCATGTGCAGGAGCCGTACTATATGGGGGCCTTATGAGAATCATTTCTGTAACCCCATTCTCACGCACAGACATCTGGGTAAAGATTATCCGGTTCAATGTGTAGGGCATGGTGATCTGGTGGAGACATCGTCCGGAGAGTGGTATATGGTGATGCTGGCAATGCGTCCCATGGAAGGATATACAACACTTGGCAGAGAAACCTTTCTTGCGAAAGTGGTCTGGGAGAATGGCTGGCCGGTGGTCAATCCGGGCATTGGCAGACTGACAGATGAGGTAGAAGTTGCACTTGAAGAATGGAAGCCCGGGAAATCTGTCACAGAGAGCAGACGGGTTTATCCTTTTGGTGAAATGGAAGAACTTGGGTTTGAGTTTGTGTATCTCAGGAATCCTGACCCGGAAAAGTATCGTCTGTGTCCGGGGCAGGGCCTAAAACTGCAGTATGATACGCACACCCTGATGGAGGAAGCTTCTCCCACTTATGTGGGAATCCGTCAGCAGCATCATTATTTTCAGGCGGATGCGGTGGTGCTTGCGGACAGTATCTGGGAAAATCAGGAAACGGGTATTGTATTATTGCAAAGTAATGCATATTATCTTCGGTCAGCGCTTACAGAAAATGCCGGCGGTGAGATACTTCTGCGGATTTATCTGTGTGAGAATCTGGAAGAAAAACGAATCGTTGAGAAGGTTCTTACGGATGTACGGAATGAGATAAGGTTATCTCTGGAAGTCAACGGTCTTACAGCCGGAATGAAAGTAATCTGTGGTGCGGCGGAGACAGATGTGGCGCAGGGGATTGACATTCGGAGTCTTACCACAGAGGCTGCCGGAGGTTTCGTGGGTTGTACAGTAGGGCTGTATGCTGTCTCCAAAATACAGACACAAAAAGCGGCAGTTTATAAAAATTTTATATATAAAACACAAGATATAGTTGTAGAGTAGCACTTCGGTAGCACTTCTTGTAGTATACTATCCTTGTAAAAGGGGATAACGATAGAACCAAAGGCATACGCTGCAAAGCGATCTGGGGCTGGCAGGTATGTCTTTGGTCGTTTTCATACATCTTGAGACAAAATAAAAACACTGGATACTGAAGATTCAGTGTTTTTATAGTCGAAGCGACAGGATTTGAACCTGCGACCTCTGCGTCCCGAACGCAGCGCTCTACCAAACTGAGCCACGCTTCGATTTATGAACAATTAAGATAATACAACATTCTTAAGGGTGTTGTCAATGTTTCTGAGCGAATTATTTTATAATGTGATAAACTGTATACAATAACCCTGCCGGTTTGAGAAAGGATGTACCCATGGACAGACATGCCCTCAAAATTCCATGTAATGTCATGCCGTTTATATGTGAGGCTGATTACAGTGTTACTTTAGGTGAGATGGTTCATGCGGACAGAACAGTCCCTTTTCATGTGGCAATCTATCTGCTGCAGGGTTCCATGGAAATCATTGAGGATGGAGACCGGCATTTGATTTTACCTAATCAGCTCTTTTTCTTAAAGAGCGGGGTACACCACTGGGGAGAAAAGCCCTTTGAACCGGGGTCAGCGTGGTATTATGCACACTTTTACTGTGAGGAGCCGGGAGAGGGAATGGAAGAACTGTCTCAGAAGATTTATTATCATAAGAAAGTATGCCTGGCAAGAGAAGAAAACAGGAAGTACATTAATCTTCCCAAGCTGATTGATGATGTGGGGATGCACCGGATTGGGAGAAACTTTGAGAAGATGATAGAAGCGCATGTGCGTGGCAATATCCCGCAGGCTTCTGTACGGATGTGGCAGGTTTTCTTGGAGTGTGTGCAAAGCGCCCGGGATGACCTGGCAGGCAGTTCTTATATCAGGCAGATTCAGGAATATGTACAGGCACGTTATATCGAGGATTTCACGGCAGAAGAGATTGAAAAGACTTGTGGGTTATCCTATAAGTATGCGGGCACGCTTTTTAAAGAAGCCACAGGGCAGACCATCCGGGAATATCAGAGGATGCTTCGGCTTGCCAAAGCTTGCAAGCTGTTAAAGGAGACAGACAGGACCGTCACGGAAATCGCACAGATGACGGGATTTTCGGATGTGTTTTATTTCAGTAAGGTGTTTCGTAAGGAACGGGGCTGTTCTCCCGGTGAATACCGCAAGTCATATGTTCCGGGAATTTAACAGATAAGTGTGGTATATCGTACTATTCCACCGAACTGTGTTGCGGTGGGAATCCATACAGAATAATCCGGTTTTTAGGAAAGGAAGATAAGGGATGCATTTAGAGAAGATAAAAATTATCTTTTTTGATATCGACGGTACGCTGATTGACATGAACAGAAAGCAGATTTCAGAAAAGACATTGGAAACATTAATCCGGTTAAAAGAAAAGAATATCATTCTTTGTCTTTCCACTGGGAGAAGTCCACAGACACTGCCGCATTTTGACGGATGGGAGGCTGACGCATTTCTCACCTTTAATGGTTCCTATTGCTATAACAGACAGCAGATTATTTATAAAAATCCAATTCCCGTAGAAGAGGTGAAAAAGATTGTTCAAAATGCCGCGTTAATCAACAGGCCTGTATCTGTTGCCTCAACGGATACACTGGCGGCGAACGGAACGGATGCGGATCTGGCACAGTATTTTGCTTTCGCAAAATTAGAAGTCAATGTCTCTGATGACTTTCAGGATATCATAGAGAAGAAGGAAATATATCAGATCATGTCAGGGGGACGTGAGAGGGAATACCCGGATTTGCTGAAAGATGTCCGGCATGCGAAAATTGCAGCCTGGTGGGACAGAGCAGTGGATATCATTCCGGCAGACAGCGGGAAAGGAACGGGTGTGAATAAGATACTTGATTATTATCACCTGAATCGTGCGCAGGCGCTTGCATTTGGCGACGGTAATAATGATATTGAGATGTTTCAGGCGGTGGGAACGGGTATTGCCATGGAAAATGCATCTGATTCCTTAAAGGCGGTGGCAAGTGATGTATGTGGGCATGTGACGGCTGATGGAGTCTATCATTATTGTGTTTCCCATGGTTTACTCTGACATTTTCATAAATTAAGAAAAAGCGGGGACTGTTTAAGCCCCCGCACCTACCATATAATTTATAAATTCGTGACTGTCCTGCTGATCTGTCAGGAAAAGTTCTAACCAGAACTCTCTTGGATTGATCATATAAAGCATCTGCAGGGCTTCTTCGTTCTGTTTCAGGTCGCAGAGCATCTGATTGGGAAGTTCCAGATAGATGTTTCCCCGGCTGTTTTTGACCATGTTGATAAATCTTTCAATATTTCCCATTTTTCTGATTTTTATTTTGTACATAGATTCTGCTCCTTTCGGTTTTCATGGATGCCCGCTCGCTGCAGCGGGATATTTGATTTACTTGTTTCATTTGCACTTTGCTTTTTGTCTTATCTTATGATATGATTATATCATCTTAAAATATAAAAATAGTAGAAATAAATAGTCATTTTATATGATAATTTTATCAAAAATGATTATTTATATGGAGTTAAGAGAGGTCAGGGAAATGATATCATCATGCAGTGTACAGACAAATTTGCAGGGAGAAGAACTGCGGAAACATGGAACACATCTCTTTCCGGTAGCGTGTTATCTGGATATTCTGCCGGGGGATGAGTTTCCATGGCATTGGCATAATGAACTGGAATTTGGACTGGTGGTAAGCGGTGCGGTCACAGTGAATGCGGGGTCTGTAAAGTATCAGTTGAAAGCCGGAGATGCCTTTTTTATTAACAGTAATATTCTGCACGCGGCATCTGCCATGGATGAGGGTATGTGTGAGATACATTCTGTAGTGTGTCATCCGCGGGCGATTAGCGGCAGTATGGATAATATTATCTGGCAGAAGTATCTAAAGCCATTGATGGAAAATCAGGCTTGCCCGGGATTCCATTTCATACCTGATGTGACGTGGCACAGACAGGTTATGGATAGTGTCGTTTCCTTATGGCACTCTGCTGAGCAGGAAGAGTACGGTTACGAACTGCATATCCGGAATGCATTGTCTGTCATCATAGGCTTGCTTGCAGAGCATCAGCCGGCTATGACCCGCAAGTCTTTTGGAAAGGCACAGCGGGATAATGCCAGAATTAAAGAAATGCTGACTTATATACAGGCAAATTATGATAAGGAGCTGACGATAGATGATATTGCTGCGGTTTGTGCCATCAGTACCAGTGAGTGTATGCGGTGCTTCCGGGCGACGATTAATACCACGCCTATAGCCTATCTGAAATCTTATCGTCTGCAGCAGGCAGCAATGAAATTGCAGTCCACTGAGGATAAGATTTCCATGATTGCAGAAAGCTGCGGTTTTCAGGAGATGAGTTATTTTGCTAAATCGTTCCGGGAAGTATATGGGTGTACGCCGTCACAATACCGAAAACCGGATGCCAAAGAAATGGATACTAATAAAGAAGACTGACAATTAAATCGGAAAATAATACAAAATAATAAGAATATACTCCATTTTATTAGTAGAATAATAAGAATATAATACATATTGATAAGGTTAATGGACAAACAAAATGGAGGGTGAATATGGGCGATCTGAAATTAGTCAAGAAATTCGAGGTGAAAGAAGGATTTTTTGGCAGGTATGAGAAATTGGTAAAAGATGTGGTGCTGCCCTATCAAGAGCGGGCGTTACGTGACCAGATTGAGGGTGCGGAGAAGAGTCATTGTATCGAAAATTTCCGTATGGCAGCTCAAAAATTAAAAACAGGCAGTTGTGACGGAGAATTTTACGGCATGGTGTTCCAGGACAGCGATGTGGCGAAGTGGCTGGAAGGAGCGGCTTATTCTCTGGCTCAGAATCCTGATGCGCAGCTGGAAAAAAGATGTGACGAGATCATAGAACTGATTGGCCAGGCACAACAGGAAGATGGTTATTTGAATACTTATTTTACGGTGAAGGAACCGGATAAACGCTGGACGAATCTTCAGGAAGCGCATGAATTGTATTGTGCAGGCCATATGATTGAAGCAGCGGTAGCATATGCAGAGTGTACCGGCAAGCGCCGTTTGTTAGAGATTATGTGCGGTATGGCCGATCACATCTACAGAAGGTTTGTAAAAGACGGTGCGGAGGGCTATCCGGGACATCCGGAGATTGAGCTTGCGCTTATGCGGTTGTACCGCAGTACCGGGGAAGAACGGTACAAGGAACTGGCAATGCACTTTATTAATGTGCGGGGCGTTGACAGTGATTACTACATCCGGGAAAAGGAGAAATGCGGATGGAGAGTGTGGGGCTCTGATCCAGAAGATAGGGAATATACACAAAGCGCGGCTCCGGTGCGGCAGCAGGAGAAGGCTGTGGGTCATGCGGTCAGGGCAGTGTATTTGTACACAGGTATGGCAGATGCGGCTATGGAAACAGGGGATCAGGAACTTGCCAAAGCCTGCGAGACGCTCTGGCATAATATCACCCAGCATAGAATGTATGTCACAGGCGCCATTGGTTCCGCTTATGAAGGGGAGGCGTTTACGAAAGACGACCATCTTCCTAATGATACCGCATATGCGGAGACCTGTGCGGCCATCGGATTGATTTTCTTTTCCAATAAGATGCTTTATCTTGCGCGCAATGGGAAGTATGCGGATGTGATGGAACGGGCTTTATATAATGGAGTGCTGGCAGGTATGCAGTTGGATGGCACGAAGTTCTTCTACGTGAATCCGCTGGAGGTGCTGCCCGGGATTTCCGGTGAGGCGAAGACGCACAAACACGCATTGCCGGTAAGACCCAAGTGGTTTACCTGCGCCTGCTGTCCGCCCAATGTGGCGAGGCTTCTGGCATCGGTGTCGGAATATGCATGGCATATGACAGAGGATACCCTGTACTCAAATCTGTTTATTGCCGGTACATTGGATTTAACAGACAGTCTGGGCGGAAAGGTTTCCCTGCAGACGGCCTATCCTTATGATCATAAGATAGAATACCATTTCGCACCGCAGGAAAAGGCCATGTCTGTATCTTTGGCGATACGTATTCCGGCATGGAGTAAAGACACAAAGATTACGCGCAATGGCATGGCGGCAGACTATGAGATAAAAGACGGTTATGCGTATCTGCACGGAGATTTTGGGGCGGATGATATCGTGACGGTGGAACTGGATATGCAGATGCAGAAAGTATATACCAGCAACCGGGTATCAGCCAATACAGGCCGGGCAGCAGTGCTGAGAGGACCGCTGGTCTATTGTGCAGAAGGTGTGGATAATGAGAATGATATTCTGTCCCTCAGTCTGAAAAAGGACGGCAGGATGACAATCAGTGAATATCTGCCGGAGAAACTGTGCGGTATTCAGGAAATCTACGCGGAAGGTTACCGGGAGACGGTCAGCGAAGAACTGTACAGTTATCATGCGCCGGAGGAGGAGCCATGTGAGATTACACTTGTGCCTTATTATACCTGGGGAAACCGGGGACTGAACCAGATGCGGGTATGGATTCCTGAGAAAAAGTAAGGAAGCCTGCACACGCAAAAAGGGGCAGGAGACAAATTGTAAAAAGGACATTGTATCTGAGGGATTTACGGGCTATACTTAACTTAATATGGAGATTTATGCAGACAGGCGGCGTGTCCATATGGATAGGCCGCCTGTCCGTATAAAGCGGAAAGGATGCAGGATTATTTATGAAGAAAAAAGAGAAGAACTATGATAAAAAGACCGAAAAAGAAATTGAGAAAATTATAAAAAAGCTTACCTTGGATGAAAAAATTTCCATGATTCATGGAGCTACGCTTTTTAAATCCGGTGCGGTAGACAGATTGGGGATTCCAGGACTTGCGACTTCTGATGGGCCTATGGGCGTGCGTGCGGAGTTTATGGATGACCGATGGATTCCCTGCGGAAATCAGGATGATATGGTGTCTTATCTGCCCAGTAACAGTGCGCTGGCATCCTCCTGGAATACGGACCTTGCATATGCCATGGGACATGTGCTGGGGGAGGAAGCCAGAGGGCGCGGCAAGGATGTGATTCTGGCACCCGGCATTAACATTAAGAGGGATCCCCGCTGCGGCAGGAACTTTGAATATATGAGTGAGGATCCGAAGCTGACGGCGGCGTTGGCAGTTCCTTTTATCAAAGGCGTTCAGGAGAATGATGTGGCGGCCTGTGTGAAGCATTTTGCAGTCAATGGACAGGAGACGGACCGCCTGATGCTGGATGAGGAAATTGATGACAGAACCTTGTATGAGGTCTATCTGCCGGCCTTTAAAGCAGCCGTCCAGGAAGGCAATGCCTATTCTATTATGGGCGCTTATAATAAGATTAACGGCACCCATTGTTGTGAAAACAAGAGATTGTTGGATTTGATTCTCCGCATGGAATGGGGATTTGACGGCACTGTGATCAGTGACTGGGGCGGTGTGCACAAGACTATAGAAGCGGCCCGGTGCTCCATGGATCTGGAAATGTCTGTTTTTCCGGATTTTGAGGAATATAATCTGGCCAAACCGCTGAAGGAGGCTGTCTCTAAAGGAGAGGTATCGGAGGACATGGTAGATGCCAAGGTGAGAAATCTCCTTCGCATGATGTTCCGCTTAAAGATGATTGGAAAACATAAGGATGGGCGTAAGGCGGGAACATATAATACGGTGGCTCACAGACAGGCGGTTTTGCACACCGCGCGGGAATCCATGGTTTTACTGAAAAATGAGAATCATATTCTGCCGCTGGATGCCAAAAAAATAAAGAAACTAGTGGTGATTGGCGCAAATGCCGCAAAGCTTCATGCCGATGGCGGCGGCAGTGCAGAGATTAAGGCATTGTATGAGATCTGTCCGTTGGCAGGGCTCAAGATGTATCTGGGCGGTAACACACAGGTGCAGTATGTAAAGGGTTACCATGTGCCGGAGAAATCAAAGACTTTTGAACAGAATTGGCAGGCTTCCAGCCTGGATGATTTAAAAGATACAAATGTGGGACAAATTGTCAGGACCGAGGACGGTGATGAAAGTGGGACGCTTCGCAAGAAAGAAGAAGAGAGACTTGCCCGGATTGAGCAGGATAAAGCTGAGATTCATGAGAAGAATCAGCAACTCTTTGTTCAGGCCGTTGAGGCAGCAAAGGATGCAGACGCAGTGATTTTCGTGGGCGGTTTGAATCATGATATTGACAGTGAGGGATTTGACCGCACAGACATGAAGCTTCCTTACGAACAGGATGCATTGATAGAAGAATTATTAAAGGTCAGAAAGGATTTGATCGTTACCTTTGTGGGCGGTTCTCCGGTTGAAATGCCCTGGCGGCATAAGGCAAAGGCGATTTTGTGGAGTTATTATGCGGGCATGGAGACGGGAAATGCCTTTGCGGAGATTATCTTTGGCGAAGTGAATCCTTCTGGGAAGCTGGCAGAAACTTTCCCTGCGAAATATGAGGATTGTGCCACAGGCATGAACGGTCAGTTTGGAAAATGGGGCAGGATCAGGCTGGCGGAAGGCCTTTACTACGGTTATCGACATTTTGACAGACAGCACATTGCGCCTGCTTTCTGCTTTGGCCATGGCTTGTCCTATACAGCCTTCGAATATAACGCTTTGACATTGAAAGCAGAAAAAGACAGGGCGGTTAAAGTAACGTTTACGGTCAAGAATACTGGCAAGAGAGCGGGAGCAGAGATCGCACAGGTCTATATCGCTCCGATTGCGTCTAAAGTGGACAGACCGGATAAAGAATTGAAAACTTTTAGTAAGACAGAACTTGCGCCAGGCAGGTCTAAAAAAGTTTCTCTGATTCTTAAAAAGGAAGACTTTGCCTATTTTGACGAGCATCTTCATGACTTTATTGCCGATGCGGGAGATTATGAGATTCTGGTCGGTGCATCCTGCGATGATATCCGTCTGCGGGGCATTGTCACGCTTGCATAAAGCCTTCTCTTTCTGTACATGCTAACAGGGCAATTAAGGTACAGAAGGAGTGATAAAAATGGATTATAATACTTTACCCGTCGGTCTTGGTCTGGCCTTTGCCACGAACCGGGTTGCCATGGAGCGATTTGCAGGCATGACGGATAACGAGAAGGAAGAGTTTATTGAGAGAAGCCGGGGCGTGATGTCCAAGAAAGAGATGGAGCGCCTGGTAAACTCTCTGGTTAAGGAAGATGAGGAACCGGATCTTCATCTGGAAGACGTAAAGAATATATTCAAAGGACCGAGTATCGGTTAATCAAGTGACTGGTAAGGAGAATCCCATGCAGATACAGCTGCCGGACAAAGTGCATAAAATCATAAATACCCTGGAAGCGGCAGGTTATGAAGCCTATGCTGTGGGCGGCTGTGTGCGGGATTCCATTCTGGGCAGAAAGCCCGATGACTGGGATATTACGACCCTGGCCAAACCGGAAGAGATCAAACGCCTCTTTCCGAGGACGATTGATACCGGCATCCGTCATGGTACGGTAACAGTCATGCTGGATAAAGAAGGATTTGAGGTCACGACCTATCGGATTGACGGGGATTATGAGGATGGCAGACATCCCAAAGAGGTTACCTTTACAGCCAGCCTTGAGGAAGATTTAAAGCGCCGTGATTTTACGATCAATGCCATGGCTTACAATGAGCATCAGGGATTGGTGGATCTATATGGCGGACTTGCAGATATGGAAGCGGGTATGATCCGCTGTGTGGGAGATGCGAAAGAACGGTTTACGGAGGACGCCCTTCGCATGATGCGGGCGGTTCGTTTTTCGGCCCAGCTGGGGTACCGTATTGAGGAAGACACGAAAACGGCAATCACTGCACTTGCGCCTGATTTGCAGAAGATCAGTGCGGAGCGGATTCAGGCGGAACTTATCAAACTGGTGATATCTGCGCACCCTGACTATCTCAGAATTGCCTATGAAACAGGTATTACGGCACAGATTCTTCCGGAATTTGACCTCTGCATGGAGACACCGCAGAATAATCCGCATCATTGTTATACTGTAGGCGAGCATATTTTACACGCTATGCAGGCCATAGAGCCTGACAAGGTATTGCGGCTTGGTATGCTGTTTCATGATATTGGCAAACCGCAGACCATGACAGTGGACGAAGAAGGCATTACGCACAATAAGAAACATCCTGCCGTGGGTGCAGAAATGACAAAGAAGATTCTGCGGCGGTTAAAGTTCGATAACGATACCACAGAGAAAGTGGTTAAACTGGTACTGTATCATGATCAGGATATCGGTGCAACCCAGGCAGGCGTCAGACGGGCCATGAACCGTATCGGAGAAGATATTTTTCCGATGCTGTTTGCGGTGCACAGAGCAGACATCAGCGCTCAGAGTGATTATATGAGAGAAGAGAAACTGCGGAAATTTTCTTACATAGAAGAATTGTATGATACGGTCCGCAGCCAGGGCGATGCAGTGAGTTTAAAGGATCTTGCCATCACGGGCAGGGATCTGATTGCCCAGGGTATGAAGCCGGGCAGAGAGATAGGAGCGGTATTACAGAGTCTGCTGGAACAGGTACTTGAAGACCCTTCGCTCAATACGCCGGAGCAGCTGTTAGAGATCAGTAAGAAAATTGTCACATGAAAATCATACTTTTCCCCTGCTATTCATAAGATAAGATAGACGACAAAGCGGGGGGTATTCTTGTGAATGACAGAGCTGTCAGTTTATTGGAGCAATATGAGATAGAAGTGAATCGTACTTGGAAAGGCCGTGGGGCCATTCTGTGCGATTCGAACCGGGGGCTGCTTATTATGAAAGAGTATAGCGGGCCGGTTGATAAAGTAAGATTTCAGGATTTCCTGTTAAAACATATCAATGGGAGCGGTGCGGTACGGGTGGAGTCTATTCTGCGCACGAAGGAAGATGAACTGATCGTCTGTGACCAGGACAGAGTGCCCTACATCGTAAAGACCTACTGTGAAGGCAGGGAATGCGATCACCGGAACATGGATGAATGCTGTAATGCCGTATATACTTTGGCTGCTCTTCATAAGATCTGTCATCTGGCAGACTGTGAAGAAATACAGGATCAACCGGTGTTTCGGATAGAAAGTGAATATGAAAAGCATAATCGTGAGCTGAAAAAAGTACAGAAATTTCTTCAAAAAAAGAGCCAGAAAACGGATTTTGAAATATATTTAATGAAACATTATGATTATTTTATGGATATTGCCTTGCAAATTACCGGGGATTTGGGGTATTATGCCTATGGAGAGAATTCTTATTCATTTCCCGTAGTGTGCCATGGCGATTACCAGTACCATAATATTCTGCAGACGGAGAATGGCAGTGTGCTCATCAACTTTGAAAAATGCGTCAGAGATCATCCGGTCAGAGACCTGTATCTGTTCATGCGCAAACTGCTGGAAAAAAATAATTGGTCGCAGACTCTTGGGAATATGCTTCTGGAGAGTTATAATAGAGAAAAGCCTCTCTCGGATCAGGATTACAGACAGCTGTATTTCCGTTTCGCCTATCCGGAAAAGTTCTGGAAGATTGTGAATTTCTATTACAACAGCGGCAAGGCATGGATACCGGGAAGAAATATGGAAAAGATAGAGAAATTATTTGCGCAGGAAGAAGAGAAAAAGCTTTTCCTGAAAAATGTATTTCCCTTATAATTGATATACAGGGCATGGATGGATAGTGGCTGCCCTGACAATGGAGGAGCAGAATGCACAGAAGATTTATAAGCACGGTTGCAATGTTGATGGCGATGACGCTTTGTCTGACGGGTTGTACTTCGGAGGCCAGCAATGTGGGCGTAGCAAAGGATAAAGATCAGGCAATGGATACGGGGTTTACCGCGTCTACAGCGGGCAGTTATGATTCGGCGGATACGGCAGTGGTCACTACCATAGACCAGGAAAACAGCGCTGCGGTCTTTATGAATATGGAGACGGGCAGACAGTATACGCTGTATTATGACGGAACCACCTATGTGAAAGATAAACATGACGGTCCCATGACCATTTCCCAGATTAAACCGGGAGATGTGGTGGATGTTACTTTCCTGAAAGGTAAGAAACATCTTGCCAGCATTAAACGTTCCCCCCAGGCATGGGTGTATGATGAAATCCAGAATTATGATCTGGGCGGCCCTAATAAAACTGCCAGTATTGGTTCTTCTACCTATGCCCTTCCGGATGATGTGGTAGTTTTGTCGGAGGGAGAACGCTCGGAAGTCATGGATGTGGTGGCGCAGGATGTGCTCACGGTCTCCGGCATTGATCACAAAATTTACAGCATCAGTGTGGAGAGAGGGCATGGTTATCTGCGTTTGAAGAATGACCAGGCGCTGATTGGCGGCTGGATTGAGGTGGGCAACAGCGTAATCCGGGAGATTACCGAGGATATGCTCTTAGTGGTACCGGAGGGGAGTTACCAGGTACTTTTGTCCAATTATGGTACCAGCGGAACCAAGGATGTGGTGATTGAGCGCGATAAAGAAGTCGTGCTTGATGTGGGTGACTTAGAGATTACAGAGAATAAAACAGGCCGGATTCTTTTCAATGTGACACCGGATACGGCCAAAGTCTCTATAGACGGCAAGGTTGTGGATATCAGCAAGGCGATAGAACTTCCTTACGGGATTCATCAGGTGCATCTGGAAGCCAGAGGATATGATTCTCTCACAAAATATATCCAGGTGGGATCTGAATTTGCCACGATTTCTTTTGAACTTGAGGAAGAACGGGATGACGACGAGAGACGTACGGTCAGCAATAATACTATAGAAGATACGTATAAGCCAAGAGAGCCTGTACAGAATACAAACAACGAAAGTCTTAGCGAGAATGCGCTGAAACCTAAGAGTGGGAACAGAGTCTATATAGATGGCCCTAAGAATGTGGAAGTATATTTAGACAATAATTATGTTGGTATTTCGCCGGTTAGTTTTAAGAAAACGGTGGGAAGTCATACGATTACCTTGCGTAAGAGCGGCTATAAGACCAAGAGTTATACAATCTATCTCTACAATGATGGGGAAGACATTACCTATTCCTTCCCGGAACTGCTGCAGGAGACGGTCAGCGGGAATACTACGAAGCCAGGGGATTCGAATTCCGGTGATGGGTCAGTTAGTGAAAATTCACTAATTAAGGTGCACATTGAAAAGCCGGAAGGTGTGGAAGTATCTGTGGAAGGTAAGCCAGTAGGGATTATACCGTATAGCTTTGATGGAGAGGCTGGAAAGTATTATAAAATTACCTTGTCTAAGGAAGGTTATGAATCTGAGGATCATACGATTTATTTGAAGAGTGACTACAAAGATGTTACTTTTTCTCTTCCAGATTTGAAGAAAGATACGAGTAAACAAAAGAAAAATGTAAAAATTACGTTTAGTCCAGAAGATGTAATTAAAAAAGTTACCATAGATGGTCAACTTTACAATGATATAACCAGTGAAATAAATCTGGAATTGGAATATAGAGAACATACGATAAAGATAGAGGCGGAGGGCTATCAGACAAGAGACGAGACTTTTACGGTTAGTGCAGAGAGCGAAGATGAGTTGCCTTATGTTTTAAAAAAGGAAGAAGATCCCAATAAACCTGGAGATAACACCGGCGGTAACGAAACTCCAGATGGCGGAGATAACACCGGCGGTAACGAAACTCCAGATGGCGGAGATAACACCGGCGGTAACGAAACTCCAGGCGGCGGGGATAACACTGACGGAAGTGAAACTCCAGATGGCGGAGATAATACCGACGGGAGCGAAACTCCAGACGGCACAGATGATATAGATGACAATGAAAATCCGGATAGTGGAAATGATGCCAATGGTGAAAGCAATGGAAGTTCGAGTGGTACGAATAATTCCGAAAAAGTTGATAATTCGGGCAAAGATAAGAATCAGGAAAAAATAAGTTCTGAAACCACCACCGAAAGAATCGTACAAAACAGCAATTCCCGGCGCAGACGTTAGGGAAGGCAATCCGTGCAGGAATAAGCAGCAAACATATTGTATTTCCTCACGGCAAGAGGAGCACTCATGGCAGACAAAAAATATACATACGAGGAATTTCTCGATATTATTAAAATGCTCAGAAGTGAAAATGGCTGTCCCTGGGATAAGGTACAGACCCATGAGAGTTTAAAACCCTGTATGATGGAAGAGGCGGCAGAATTGCTCGCCTCTATCCGCATTTATGACCAGACAGGCAATCCCGAAAATATGATAGAAGAACTGGGAGACGTTCTTTTGCAGGTAGTCATGCATGCCCAGATTGCTTCGGAGGAAGGACTTTTTACTATGGAAGATGTGGTGAATGAGGTCAGCCGTAAGATGGTGAGACGCCATCCTCATGTATTTGGGACAGGCAGTGCGGACACGCCTGATGAAGTGCTTGTGAACTGGGAGGAAATCAAGAAGGAAGAGAAAAAAGACAAGGATTGGGTGGAGTCTCCTTTGAAGGAAATTCCGAGAGAACTGCCGGCACTGACGAGGGCCACGAAAGTTTTAAAGAAGATTGACAAATATTACGAGAAGGGCAGTACTTATGAACAGGATGTGGCGGCATTGCAGGAGGCGGTAAATGCCCTGAAATCCTGTAAACCTTCTGAATATGACAAGGAACTTAGTAATATTATGGCGGATATGCTTATGCGGTTGAGCGATATTGCCAGAATAGGAAAAATATCCCAGGAGCAGATTTTGTCGGATGTAATAGACGATTTAATTGAGAAATATGAGTGAATTATCAGACAATATATCATATTGGATGCGAAATAGCATTAACATAGCAGGTACATAGTGTGGAAACCCGAAAAATGCCGTAAAAATGGCATTTTTTGCTTGACAAGCCTAGAGAAAGCAGATATAAATATGTATAGACAGTTTCCGAGGAGAAACATCTAATAATATAAAGATTCATGAAACAGGAGGAGTGTAAAATGAACAAAACAGAATTAGTAGCAGCTATGGCTGATCAGGCAGGCTTATCTAAAAAAGATGCAGAAAAGGCTTTAAAGGCATTTACAGATGTTGTTGCTGACGAGCTGAAGAAGGATGGTAAAGTACAGTTAGTTGGTTTTGGTACTTTTGAAGTTTCCAAGAGAGCAGCAAGAGAGGGTAGAAATCCTCAGAGCGGTGAGGTTATGAAGATTGCTGCTTCCAAGGCTCCTAAGTTCAAAGCTGGTAAGGCTCTGAAGGACATGCTCAACGCATAAATCTTTAAGAAGAGATAGAAAGCCTGTATGCATTGCATACGGGCTTTTTCAATATATAAAAGCAGCAAGCGTGAAAGGAATGGAATCTATGAGACTGGATAAATATTTAAAAGTATCGCGGCTGATCAAGCGCCGCACCGTAGCAAACGAGGCCTGTGATGCCGGGAGAGTTTTTATCAATGATAAGCCGGCGAAAGCTTCTGCCAATGTAAAAGCGGGTGATATCATCGCGATTCAGTTTGGAAATAAGGAAGTGAAAGTGGAGGTTTTAGATGTGCAGGAGACTGTGCGGAAGGAAGAGGCAAAAGAATTATTCCGTTATCTGACATAACAGGCATATTTCACAAAGATCAGACATACATTTAAGAAGTACCATAATCGTGGGAGGGCATGTATGGAAGATCTGAATAATGGGAGCAGAAAACCTCACAAGTTAATGCTCACCAACAGAAGGACATGTACTATCAGTGGAGTGAATGATGTACTTTCCTTTGACGTGAACGAGATCTTGTTGGAGACAGAACAGGGTATGCTGATGATCAAGGGTAATGAACTGCATGTCAGCAGGCTCTCTCTGGATAAGGGGGAGGTGGATATCGACGGGAGGGTCGATAGTTTTACCTATTCAGAGAACGCAGGGTACGGTGCGAAAGGTGAATCCATACTGGCCAGACTGTTTAAATGAGATCTCGGGGGAAGTCATGAAATATGAGTCAGGAAATCATACAGGAGGTTACTTTTTTTCTACATTCTGTTATCATGGGTCTGCTCATTACATTTGTTTATGACTGGATCCGGGTTCTCAGGAAACTGGCAAGGCATGGAAGCTTTCTGACGTCAGTGGAAGATTTTCTTTTTTGGCTGGCTTGCGGAATTGCTGTTTTCTATATGCTTTATAAAGAAAACAATGGTGTCTTGAGATGGTTTGCAGTGGTGGGAGCTTCTCTTGGCATGCTTTTATATAAAGCTGTTATCAGGGACCGATTTGTTCATGTTATGTCAACATGTATATACAAGATACTGTGGTTCATTTTCCGCGTCATACAAGTTGTGCTAAAACCGTTGAAATGGCTGTATTTAAGGGCAAAACGGCTTATGAAGTTTATTGCTAAAAAATTAAAAAAATGTCAAGAATTTGTAAAAAAGCGGTTGACGGTCTTCATAAAAAACCTTAAAATGGTTTTATGTAAACGCTAAGGGGTGACAAGAGAGGGGTATCATTAACAGGATGGCAAGAAAAGCAGCATATCGTAAAAAGCGCCAGAACAGAATGGGCATGCTTTTAGTTACCACAGTAGTGTTGATGATGTTGCTTGTGGTCACGGTCAAGAGTGTGGAGCTGCGTGAAAGACGCAGTACTTATATGGCGAGGGAAGAGGCCTTGTTGCAGGAAATCGAAGCGGAACAGGCCAGAACAGAAGAAATAGAAGAGTATGGAAAGTATACACAGACCAAGAAATTCGTGGAGGAAGTTGCCAAGGAGAAGCTGGGGCTGGTGTATGAAGGCGAGATAATATTTAAGGATGAAAAATAAGCAGATTCCAGGCGTGTTCTGGAATTTGTTTTTTTAACATAAGGCTTTTGGGCAAAAGCCCTGCATTCGTTGTTGATATTGGGAAATTCCTCCGCTTGTGGGAATATAATGGACAACCCTCTCATATATTAATATGAGAATAGGGAGGCATATCATGAAAAAACAGGCGGAAATCAGGGATGATAACAGGATAGAGATTATACCGGAATATGGCAGGCAGAAGCTTCTGACTTATGCGGAGTCTTTCAGGGATCTGGCGGATTTGTTTGAAGAAGAGGAAGCAGAACAGGAACAGCTGTCAGAACCGCCGAATCGGCAGGAATATCTGTGGCAGAGGAAGCTGCAGGAGAACCAGGGACTTCTGGCGGAGCATCTGAAGGAAATGGCTCATATTATGGCCAAAATAGCCAAAGAGACCTGTCGCTGCCGGCCCATGGGGGAGCGGCGGTTTAAGCAGATGTCCAGACTGCTTCGGGAATCAGGCATTCAGCTTAAAAACTTTTTTGAGATGGAGCATGAGGACGGACATTGGGAAATCAGTCTGACCATGCGTAATCTGGGGGAAAAGCGTATCAGGGCTGGTGAGAGTGAACATATTTCCACGGAAGATGTGGCAGACTTTATATCAGTGGCCATGAATACCAGGCTGTGTCCGTCCAAAAATTCACCCATGTATCTTACCAAAGAGTACAATACATATTATTTTCTGGAAGAGCCGCCGTATCACTTGTTGACAGGATTTGCCAAGGCAGTGAAAGAGGGAGAGAAGATGTCGGGAGACAACTATTCCTTCTATGAGGCAGATACAGGTAAACTGGTGGTAATCTTATCGGACGGTATGGGTTCTGGTGAAATGGCAAACCGGGATTCCGGGCGGGTGATTGAAATGATGGAACGTCTTTTAGAAGCAGGTTTTGCCAAGGAATCGGCAGTGCAGATGATCAATGGTGCACTTGCGGCAGCAGGACAGGAGCAGAACATGTCAACGCTGGATATCTGCAGTATGGATCTGTATTCCGGGGAGTGCGAGTTCGTTAAAGTAGGGGCAGCCTGTACCTATATCAAAAGAGGTCATCTGGTGGACAGGCTGTCTGCACAGAATCTGCCCCTTGGGGTATTTCAGCAGATTGAACCGGAGGTGATGAGCCGGACATTACAGAATGGTGACTATGTGATCATGCTTTCGGATGGGGTGCTGGATGCCTTATCCCAGGGACTGGGGGAAGAAATACTGCCGGAAATTATAGGCAGGATGGAGTATACGAACCCCAATGAGATGGCGAACCAGATTCTGGCATATTGTATCAAACAGAGTAAGGGACAGATCCGGGATGACATGACAGTGCTGGTGACAGGTATTTGGGACCAGTCGGAGGATGACGGTTTCTTGTAAGACGGATTTCATATGCCGGGAAGAGAGCGAAGAAGGCAGATAAGACATATGATAGCAGATATGATTTATCAGAAGGTAAAAGAATATATATTGCAGCATCGGATGATTGAGCAGGGAGACTTTGTGGCGGCAGGCGTATCCGGCGGGGCCGATTCTGTCTGCCTGCTTTATCTTCTGCGGCGTCTGCAAAAGGAGATATCTTACCGGCTTGTGGTAGTGCATGTGAACCATGGCGCCCGTGAGGATGCCGTGAAAGATGCGGCCTATGCGAAGAGTCTGTGTGAAAAACTGGATGTGCCCTTTTATCTGAAAGAAGTGGACATGTACGGATATGCTGCGCTTCACAAACTGTCTCCGGAAGAAGCAGGGAGGGTTCTTAGGTATCAGGCGTTTCAGGAGGTGATAAACGGGCATAATGAAAAGGGAGACGGTAAGATTGCCGTTGCCCACAATGCCAATGACAGGGCGGAGACCATGCTTTTTCATATGTTCAGAGGAAGCGGACTGGAGGGTTTGGGTTCCATCCGGCCAGTGAGAGAACGGGTGATTCGGCCTGTATTGTGCCTTACCCGGGAGGAGATTGAGGACTATCTGAAAGAACAGGGGATAGCTTACTGTCAGGACAGCAGCAATGCGGAGGATATGTACGCCCGCAACCGGATACGCCATCATATTCTGCCCTATGCAGAAAAGGAGATCTGTGCCAGGGCAGTGCCCCATATGAATGAGCTGGCAGATATTCTGACGGAGACAGAAACATATTTACGCCAGGAGACCGAGCGGTTGTTCAGGAAGCACACGGATACAGCGCTGTGGGGAGAAGGGAGAAGGGAAGATTTCACGCAGGATGGCGCAGGAGAAAGGGATAGTTGTCATAATCTGTGTATCCGGGGAGAGGGCCTTTTAACGGAAGCGCCTGTCATGGTCAAGAGAGTGCTCTTGTATGCACTGGAATATATGACACCTCACAGAAAGGATATCACCAGGAAACACATTGCAGATTTAGAGGGACTTTTGCACAAGAGCGGCAGTAAAGAACTGTTTCTGCCGCATGGAATCAGGGTCTATAAGGAGTATGGGAACCTGATCCTGCAAAGAGTGGATAAATCCGTTCCCATGCAGGATAAAGCAGACAAAGAGCAGGAAAGTTTTGTGATCGAACCGCCCGCAGAGGTGTGCATACCGGCCGTGGGGTGCTTTTCCTTTACCCTGCTTGATAGGGATTTGTTCTCTCAGGAACATGTTTTCTGCCAAAAGGCGCAAAATATTCCAGAAAATAGATATACGAAATGGTTTGATTATGATAAAATAACTA